>Ga0209633_10003356_pt1 | contig 14821 bp, 10 predicted proteins | sample Cruoilmetagenom1_FD_187290 | JGI IMG/M metagenome (GOLD analysis project Ga0209633, IMG submission 187290) | Oil polluted marine microbial communities from Coal Oil Point, Santa Barbara, California, USA - Sample 1 (SPAdes) (version 2) | ecosystem: Environmental > Aquatic > Marine > Oil seeps ... | reverse complement strand
GAATACGAGGTTAGCATCCGCGCCGATGCATGGCCTCGATACACAGGTGCCGTCGGCGATTGTTAATTGCGCCCCATGGTTGCGCAGTGAATGAGGCCACTGTTTTCGGCGCCGGGCACCGGCAGGGAGCCGTACATAGTGTTTGCGATGGAAGGCAAGATGATACGCATGATTGGTCAAAGCGTTATGTTGAAGCTGGTGCTGCCTATTCCAGTGGTGTTGATGCTCGTCATCGCAGCCATCTGGTACTTTGTACCGCAGATGGTCGCCGAAAATGCGCGCGCCGATGCGGTAAGGGCGGCCGTCGAGACGGCCAATCAGTTCAAGGTCATTCGAGGTTACTATACGAAGAGCGTTATCAAGAAGGCGGTAAAGACAGGGACTCTGAAGCCGTCTTTCAACCACGCGAGCGAGCCCAACGGCATCCCACTGCCAGCGACCTTTATCCATGATGTAAGTGCGCTGCTGGCCGAGAACGATGTCAGCGTGCAGCTTTACAGCCCTTTTCCGTTTCCGCTGCGTCAAGATCGTCAACTCGACCCTTATCAAAACGAAGCTTGGGCTTTTCTTAACGCCAATCCGGACGGGATCTTCAGTCGTGAGGAAACGCGAAACGGCGAAAAGGTTGTGCGCGTGGCGATACCGGACACGATGGTCGCAGAAGCCTGTGTGACTTGCCACAACACCCGTGCGGATACGCCAAAGGACGACTGGCAGCTTGGCGACGTTCGCGGTGTCTTGGAAATCGACACGGTCATCACTGAGCAACTCGCTGCGGGAGCGAGTTTAAGCAACACGCTAGTGCTGGGCGGCACGGGTGCCGCTATCATTCTGATTTTGCTTACCATCGTCGTATCACGCGGTGTCTCCGCGCCTCTCAAGACCATCACCACCACGATGGGCAAGCTTGCCGACGGCGATCATGCACTCGAGGTGCCGGCGACCGGGCGGGTGGACGAGATCGGCGCCATGGCGCGGGCGGTTCTCGTGTTCAAGGACAATGCGATTGAAATGGAAAATCTGCGCGCGGAGCAGCAGGAAGAAGCGCGCCGCATGGAGACAGAACGTCAGCAGGCGATGGATGATCTGGCGGGCAGTTTTAAATCCACCGTCATGGGTGTGGTTGGGGAAATCGGCAGTGCTGCTGCCGAAATGCGTGATGTGTCGGGCAGCATGGTTGGTATGGCCGAGGAGACGAGCCGAGCGGCGACGGCGGCGGCATCGGGGGTTGAGGAGGCGTCGAGCAATGTGCAGACGGTGGCGGCGGCCTCGGAAGAGCTATCGAGCTCGATCACGGAGGTGAGCCGCCAAGTGGCCGAATCGGCCGGCATCGCCCGCAACGCGGTGGACGAGGCGACGCGGACCAACGAACAGGTCGAATCCCTGGTCGAAGCGGCGCAGAGGATCGGTAAGGTTGTGAGTCTGATCTCCGACATCGCGGAGCAGACCAATCTCTTGGCGCTCAACGCCACCATCGAGGCGGCGCGTGCCGGCGAAGCGGGCAAGGGCTTTGCCGTGGTCGCGGGCGAAGTGAAGAACCTGGCCAGCCAGACGGCCAAGGCGACCGAGGAAATCTCCAGTCAGATTGCGGCCATCCAGGGTGCGACCGGGGATGCGGCGACGGCGATCAAGGGCATCGCCGAGACCATCGTCAAGGTCGACGAGATTGCGACCTCGATCGCTTCGGCGGTCGAGGAGCAGGGCAGCGCGACCCAAGAGATCGCCCGCAACGCTCAGGAGGCAGCGGCCGGGACCACCGAGGTATCCAGCAACGTCTCCGGCATGTCCGAGGCGGCGGCGAAGACCGGCACCGCGGCAACGCAGGTGCTCGATGCCGCCAAGGGCCTGACAACCCACTCGGACAGCCTCTCGCGGCAGATAGACACATTCCTCAAATCCCTGGGTGCAGCTTGATAATCTGAATCATGCCATACGCAGACGATTTCTTGAAAGCGATAGCGCCCGTTGCTGAGCGTATTGCGGAGGAATTTAGCTGATGTTGGAACCGACAGTAGAGCCTCGTATCAAGTTGCGGATTGCCGCGGTGACGGCGCAACGCGATCAGGACTTCACAGCAAAAAGGGTCGTACTTGTAGAGGCTTTGAAGATTGCGATCAGTTCGATGGATCGATCTGCGAGCTCGCGGAAACAAAGGTATCTGATGCCACTGATCGAAACGTATCGCTGGGCTCTCGATGAGCTTGAGTCGATGGCCTATGGGGGATATCGGGAGACCGAGCGGATCAACGCCATTTGCACGCTGCTGCGAAATATTTCCCGAGAACTCCCAGATACTCAGCAAGTTTAACGCTTTGATTCGAAGCCAATAGTCGCAGACTATTGAGCAACTCGTTTCTATCTACCAACCTTCATTGTGAGGAAATTGGAGGTGTTGGAAACAAAGCAACACATGCCGGAGTTCAAATCAAAGTGGACTTGCCTTGCTAGGGGAGACAGAGAACAGTCAATGCTTGTGGAGCAGGCCATAGAACTCCAGCGGGACCTTGGCCAGGAAGCGTTAGGTCTCATGGCAGGTTTGGCCTCGACCTTGGACTACCTTGTCGGTCACGAGGATATTCAAGTTCACCGAAACGCTGCCTGTCTTGCTGTGAACGCCCAGCAGATGGCTCGTGACATCAAAGCTTTGCTTGAGTGCTTTGACGGTGACCCAGTAGCGCGAGTTCGCGATTTGATGGCGTGATCCCGTCGTGACGAGGCGGAATGTCCAAGTGAAATATCCGTAGTGTGTTCCACAAAAAAATGAACTCGACGCCACTTCAAACAACTTCGACGCCGCGAAAGTTGGTGACGGGATGAACCCGAGTGGGCCAGGTGGAGACAATGCTGGGCAAGACAGGATTGCCCGTACCAGAAGTATCAGAGGCACCTTCCAGAGTTTTCGTCACTTACGACTCGAAGCAACAACGCAATTTCCGGTGGTTGCATGCCCCTGCAACCAAATAAAAATTCGTTAGATCAATGATTTGACTCCGGAGATTTCCTCACTATGAGGTAATCAGATCTTATGTCGCGTCGATCAACTCGATGGGATATCCATCCGGGTCTTCGACAAAGGCGATGTCATCACCGGCTCATGCTTTAGGCTACACCAAGATCAATCAATCCGGGGGGAGGGCTTTACAATGACCACGGACACAATCGGGTCGAAGCCGCGTTTTAAGTTCCCGACGGCCTTTACGATCCTGTTCGCGCTGATTGTCATCGTAGCGGGACTCACGTGGATCGTGCCCGCCGGGCAGTACGACAAGGTTCCCAACGAGGCCCTGGGTAAGGATGTCCCCGTTCCGGGGAGCTACCATCAGGTGGAGGCCAACCCGCAAGGCCTCAAGGCGATCATCATGGCCCCGATTGCGGGGCTCTATAATCCCGACAGCTATGAGGCCAATGCAATCGATGTCGCCGTCTTTGTTTTGATCATTGGCGGGTTCATCGGTGTCGTGACCAAGACCGGCGCCATCAACGCCGGTATCGCCAGCGCCATGCGCGGGCTCAAGGGCCGGGAGAAATGGATGATCCCGGTCCTTATGGCGCTCTTCGCCGCTGGCGGCACGACCTATGGCATGGCCGAGGAGACACTCGCCTTCTACATAATCATCATACCGGTCATGATCGCCGCAGGTTACGATGCACTGACCGGGGTTGCGATCATCATGATTGGCGCGGCCATTGGCGTGCTCGGGTCCACGGTCAACGCCTTCGCGACGGTGATCGCCTCTAATGCGGCCGGCGTTCCCTTCACCGAGGGGATAGTGCTGCGCCTAGTTATACTGATCGTCGGCTGGCTCGTTTGCGTCATCTATGTCATGCGCTACGCCGAGAGGGTACGACAGGATCCCTCCAAATCGCTCGTCGCAGATCGGAAGGAAGCCAACGAGACACATTTCCTGAAGGGCAGGGACGTCACGACGGCCATCGAGTTCACCGCCAAACGCAAGCTAATTCTCCTGATCTTCGCAGCCACCTTCGGGGTCATGATCTGGGGCGTCTCGGTGGGTGGATGGTGGATGGCGGAAATGTCGGGGCTGTTCCTCGCCTCGGCGATTCTCGTCGGCGCGATCGGCCGTCTGGGCGAGGAAGGCTTCACGACCACCTTCGTCGATGGTGCCAGGGACCTGCTCGGCGTGGCCCTGATCATCGGTGTCGCCCGCGGGATCGTCGTGGTCATGGACGCCGGGAATATCACCGACACGATCCTGTTTACCTCCGCCCAGGCCGTCGAGGGCTTGTCCACGGTCGCCTTTATCAATGTGATGTACTGGCTGGAGGTGGCGCTTTCGTTCTTTGTGCCGTCGTCGTCGGGCCTTGCCGTGCTCACCATGCCGATCATGGCGCCACTCGCGGATTTCTCGGGCGTCGGCCGAGATCTCGTCGTGACCGCCTATCAGTCGGCCAATGGCCTGGTAAACTTCTTTAATCCGACCTTCGCGGTCGTCATGGGCGGTCTTGCCATTGGCCGGGTGCCTTACGAGCGCTGGCTACGGTTCGTTTTGCCGCTGTGCCTGATCATTACGGTCATCATCATGGCGGTGCTCAGCGTCGGAGCCATGCTGTGAAGGGCGGAAAATCAAGGTGCTGGAGGGAAACATGACCGAGCAATTTGGAGCCCATTCCGAAGTCGGCAAACTGCGCAAGGTCCTGGTCTGCCGACCGGGCAAAGCGCATGAGCGGCTGACCCCGGCGAATTGCGAAGAGCTCTTGTTCGACGACGTGTTCTGGGTCCAACAGGCCAAGACCGATCACTACGACTTTTGCTCCAAGATGGAGGAGCGGGGTGTCGACGTGCTCGAGATGCACGACTTGCTCGCGGAGACCGTGGCGATTCCGGAGGCGCGTGCCTGGGTCCTCGACCGCAAGGTCACGGAGAACCAGGTTGGGGTCGGGATGCTCGAGGACCTTCGTGCTTGGCTGGACGAGATGCCGGCAAAGGAACTGGCCGAGTATCTCATCGGGGGCATCGCGGCCGGCGAACTGCCGTTCGAGCCGAAGGGCATGTTCGGCAACTATCTGGGCCCGAACGGCTTCGTCCTGCCCCCGCTGCCGAACACGATCTTCACGCGGGACACGACCTGCTGGATCTACAACGGTGTGACGGTCAACCCGATGTTCTGGCCCGCCCGGCGCCAGGAGACACTGCTAGCCACGTCGATCTACAAGTTCCATTCAGCCTTTAAAGGCGCGGAGTTCGAAATCTGGTGGGGCGATCCGGACCAAGATCACGGGCCAGCCACCGTCGAGGGGGGTGATGTCATGCCGATCGGCCATGGGGTTGTCCTCATCGGCATGGGAGAGCGCACGACGCCCCAGGCCGTTGGCCAGATTGCCCGATCGCTGCTCAGGCAAGGCGCCGTGGAGCAGGTGGTGGCCTGCCAGATACCGCGCTCCCGTTCGGCGATGCACCTCGATACCGTCTTCTCGCTCTGCGACCGGGACCTTGCCACGGCTTACAAGGAGGTTTGCGACGAGATCGTATGCTACAGCCTACGCCCCGGTGAAAAGGCTGGCGAGATCGATATCCGCCAGGAAGAGGGTCACCTCTTCGCTGTCGTGGCGGATTGCTTGGGCATCAAGGAACTGCGTGTCGTTTTCACCGGCGGCGATGCCTATGAGCGCGAGCGCGAGCAGTGGGACGATGGCAACAACGTCGTCGCGATCGAGCCGGGCGTCGTCATTGCTTACGCGCGAAACACCTACACGAATACGTTGCTGCGCAAGGCCGGGGTTGAAGTGATTACCATTCATGGCTCCGAACTCGGCCGCGGCCGCGGTGGCGGACACTGCATGACCTGCCCGATCCTGCGCGACCCGGTTGAGTAAAGCGTCGTGGCACCGGGCATCATCAAACGAAATGGAGACTGCGCATGCCGGTTAATCTGAGAGGCCGAAGCTTCATAGCGCTGCTCGATTTTACGCCGCAGGAGATCCGCTTTCTCATTCGCCTGGCTGCCGAGCTGAAGGCGGCGAAAAACAGCGGCACCGAACAGCAGCGCTTGCAGGGCAAGAACATCGCGTTGATTTTCGAAAAGAGTTCGACCCGGACCCGGACCGGCTTCGAGGTGGCGGCCTACGACCAGGGTGCCAATGTCACCTATCTCGGCCCAACCGGCAGTCAGATCGGCCACAAGGAGAGTATGAAGGACACGGCGCGTGTTCTGGGCCGCATCTACGACGGCATCGAATACCGAGGCTTCGGTCAGAAGACCGCGGAGGAACTTGCCAAGCACGCCGGCGTGCCGGTCTGGAACGGTTTGACCGACGAGTTCCATCCGACCCAGATCCTGGCCGATTTCCTGACCATGCGGGAATTCACCCACAAGCACCTGTCCGATATCAGCTTCTGCTACATGGGCGATGCGCACGGCAACATGGGCGATTCGCTCATGGCCGGCGCGGCGCAGATCGGCATGCACATTCGTATCGCGGCGCCGAAGACACTTTGGCCTAAGCCGGAGTTGGTCGATCAATGCAAGGCTATCGCAGAAACGACCGGCGCGCGGATCACCCTGACCGAAGATGTGGCGGAAGCGGTCAAGGGCTGCGACTATGTCTATACCGACGTCTGGGTCTCCATGGGCGAGCCCGAATCGGTGTGGGAAGAACGGATCAAGCTGCTCAAGCCCTACCAGGTGACAAAGGAAGTCATGGAAAAGACCGGCAACCGCCATGCGAAGTTCATGCACTGTCTGCCCGCCTTTCACAACACGGAGACCAAGATCGGCAAGGAGATCCATGAGAAGCACGGCCTCGAGGCCCTGGAGGTGACCGAGGAGGTCTTCGAATCCGAACGCTCCGTCGTCTTCGACCAGGCGGAAAACCGCATGCACACCATCAAGGCGCTCCTGGTCGCCACCATCGGAACCTGACCTGTGCGTATCGTCGTCGCCCTGGGCGGCAACGCCCTCCTGCGCCGCAGCGAGCCGATGACCGCCGAGGCCCAGCGCGCGAACATCAGAATTGCCGCCGAGGCCTTGGCACCTATGGCCCGGGAGCACACCTTGGTCATTTCGCACGGCAACGGACCGCAAGTCGGACTCCTGGCCTTGCAGGGCGCCGCCTATAAGCCTGACGAGGCCTATCCCCTGGACGTGCTGGGCGCCGAGACCGAGGGCATGATCGGCTACATGATCGAGCAGGAGCTCGGCAACCGGCTGCCCGTCGAGGTGCCCTTCGCCACGATCCTGACCATGATCGAGGTCGATCCCGAAGACCCGGCCTTTCGGAACCCAACCAAGTTCATCGGGCCGGTCTATGCAACAGAAGAGGCCGAGCGGTTGGCCACCGAGAAGGGTTGGGCGGTCAAGCAAGACGGCGACAAATGGCGCCGGGTAGTGGCCTCGCCGCAGCCGCAGCGGGTCTTCGAGATTCGGCCGATCAAATGGCTGCTCGAAAAAGGGACGATTGTCATCTGTGCCGGCGGCGGCGGTATTCCAACCGCCTACGATGGCGAAAACAAACTGCACGGCGTCGAAGCCGTGATCGACAAGGACCTGGCGAGCGAGTTGCTGGCCCGCGAGCTCGAAGCCGATCTTCTCATTTTGGCTACCGACGTCGACGCGGTTTACGTTGGCTGGGGCACGCCCGAGGCCAAGGCGATCAGGCGCGCCTCGCCGGAGACGATCAGGGGCCATGACTTCCCAGCGGGCTCCATGGGACCGAAAGTCGACGCGGCCTGCCGCTTTGCCGAGCTAACCGGCAAGGCGGCCGCGATCGGGGCGCTCAAGGACTTGGAAGCCATCGTCAAGGGGCGCGCCGGCACGACCGTGACCGGCGCGAATTCGGGTATCGATTGGTATAAGAAAGGAGGCAGGTCCGGCGATCCTGACCTGAGGAGTGAGTCATGAAGAGTTTTCGAACTATCCTCATCGTTCTCGTTCTAGCTGCCGGCGCTGCCGGGGGCGGTTACTACTGGTGGCAGCAGCAACAGAGCCAGTTGCCGGAGAATATCGCTTCCGGAAACGGCCGAATCGAAGCCGAAGAAGTCCACGTCGCCGCCAAATATGCCGGCCGGGTTGCCGAAGTGCTAGTGAGCGAGGGCGACATGGTCGAAGCCGGCCAGATCCTGGCCCGCATGGACACGGCAGAGCTGGAGGCAAGCCTGGCGAAGGCAAGGGCAGACGTCGCCCAGGCTCAGGAGACGGTCGCGGAAGCGAATGCCCGGATCGCCCAACGGGAGAGCGAGTTGAAGTTCGCCCAACAGGAACTCGGTCGCGCGTCCTTCCTCGTCCAGAAGGGCCACGTTTCCATACAACGCCTCGACCAACGGCAGACCGAGCGGGATACCGCGCAGGCGGCTCTCGAAGCGGCGCGCGCTCACCTAGTCAGCACCCAGCGGGCCGTGGAGTCCGCAGAGGCGGAAGCCGCGCGGATCCAGACACAAATTAGCGATTCGGTTCTCAAAGCACCGCGCCGGGGCCGCGTTCAGTATCGCCTGGCGGAACCCGGAGAGGTGCTCGCCGGTGGCGGCCGAGTCGTCACCTTGCTCGACCTGACCGACGTCTACATGACGATCTTTCTGCCCACCGCGCAGGTCGGACGGGTCTTTGTCGGCGCCGAGGCGCGGATCATTCTCGATGCCGTGCCGGAGTACGTGATTCCGGCGACGGTCTCGTTTGTCGCGGCCGCGGCGCAGTTCACGCCACGGGAGGTGGAGACCCGGAGCGAGCGTGAGAAGCTCATGTTCCGCGTCAAGGTCAAGATCGACCCGGTGCTTCTGCTTGCGCACATGGATAAGGTGAAGACCGGCGTGCCCGGTGAGGCCTTCGTGCTGCTTGGCTCCGACGCCCGGTGGCCGGACCGTCTCGCGGTCAGATTGCCCCCGACGCCGTCGCAATGACCGGGGACCGGACGGTTTCCGCCCGGCTTGAGGCGGTGAGCCATCGCTATGGCAAGACCGTGGCCCTCGATGCCGTCTCGCTCGAACTTCCGGCCGGCCGAATGGTGGGCTTCCTAGGCCCGGACGGGGTCGGCAAGTCGACCCTCCTCGGTCTCATCGCGGGCGCGCGCAAGATCCAATCCGGCCGGGTGGAAGCGCTCGGTGGCGACATGGCCAACGGGCGGCACCGGCGGGCGGCGCAACCTCGAATCGCCTACATGCCGCAGGGGCTCGGCAAGAACCTCTATATGGACCTCACGGTCTTCGAGAATCTGCAATTCTTCGGGCGACTCTTCGGCCAGGGCCGACAAGAACGACAGCGGCGAATCGCCGACCTTTTGAGGAGCACCGGGCTCGACCCATTCCACGACCGACGGGCGGGCCAGCTGTCCGGGGGCATGAAGCAAAAGCTGGGGCTCTGCTGCGCGCTCATTCACGACCCGGACCTCCTGATTCTCGACGAACCGACAACCGGCGTCGATCCCCTGTCGCGCCGCCAGTTCTGGGAGTTGATCGATCGGATTCGCGGCCAGCGCCCGGGCATGAGCGTGCTCGTCGCCACCGCCTACATGGATGAGGCGGAACGCTTCGATTTCCTGGTCGCCATGAACGACGGCGCGGTGCTTGCGACCGGCAGTCCCGCGCAGATCAAGTCTCAGGTAGGCGCCGCGACTTTGGAGGACGCTTTCATCGGCCTCTTGCCCGACGCGGAGCGCCGGGGTCACCGGAGACTGGAAATTCCATCCCGCCATGTCCACGACGGCGAGCCGGCCATCGTCGCCGAGGGCCTGACACGCCGCTTCGGCGCCTTCACCGCCGTCGATCAGGTCAGCTTCAGGATCGAGCGCGGAGAGATCTTTGGCTTCCTGGGCTCGAACGGCTGCGGCAAGACCACGACCATGAAGATGCTGACCGGGCTCCTACCGGCGTCCGAAGGCGAAGCCTGGCTTTTCGGAGAGCAGACCAAGTCGCATGACCTCGAAACGCGCAAGCGGGTCGGGTACATGTCGCAATCGTTCTCGCTCTATGCCGAGCTCACGGTCCGGCAGAACCTCGACCTGCATGCCAGGCTGTTCCATTTGCCGCGCGCCGCCATACCGAGCCGGATCGAGGAGCTGATCGCTCACTTCGGCCTCACCGACTATGCCGATGCACTGGCGGAGAAGCTGCCTCTGGGCGTTCGGCAGCGTCTTTCGCTCGCCGTCGCGGTCATTCACGAGCCGGAAATGCTGATCCTGGACGAGCCCACCTCGGGTGTCGACCCGGTTGCCCGGGACGACTTCTGGCGGCTGCTGATCGACCTGTCGCGAAACCAGGGCGTGACGATCTTCATCTCGACCCATTTCATGAACGAAGCGGCCCGGTGCGACCGAATCTCCCTGATGCATGCTGGCCGGGTCCTGGCCAGCGACACACCCGCTGCGCTCACCAAGACTCGGGGCACGGATACGCTGGAGGAGGCTTTCATCGCCTACCTGCAGGAGGCGGCAACCGAAGCACCATCCGATTCAACCGGCGACGCAGTGGTTGTGCCGCCGTCCGAGACCTTGACCAAGGCCGACCCCAAGCAGACCGACCCGTCGCGGGGCTTCAGTCCGCGCCGTCTTCTCGCCTATAGCCTGCGCGAGGCCATGGAGCTTATGCGCGATCCGATCCGACTTGCCGTCGCCTTTTTCGGGACGGCGTTTCTTATGGTCGTCTTCGGCTATGGCATCACCTTCGATGTGGAGGATCTAACCTATGCGGTTCTTGACCGGGACCGGACGCCGGAGAGCCGCACTTATCTCGAAGGGTTGGCCGGCTCGCGCTATTTCCTGGAACGGCCACCGATCAAAAACCACAGCGACATGGATCGGCAGCTCAAGAGCGACGATATAACGCTGGCGATCGAGATCCCGCCGGGGTTCGGCAAGGACCTGTTGCAAGGCCGGATGCCCGAGGTCGCCGCTTGGATCGACGGCGCCATGCCGTTTCGCGCCGAGACGATTCGCGGTTACGTCGAGGGTCTTCATCTGGGCTATCTGAGCGAACTTTCCCGGCGTGCCACTGGCACCGAACCTGATCTTTTGCCAGCCAAGATCGAGTCACGCTACCGCTACAACCAGGACTTCAAGAGCGTCTTCGCCATGGTTCCGACAACCATCGCGCTGATGCTGGTCTTTATCCCGGCGGTCCTGATGGCCCTCGGTATTGTGCGGGAGAAGGAGCTCGGGTCGATCACCAACCTCTATGTCACGCCGGTGACCCGCTTGGAATTTCTTCTCGGCAAGCAGCTTCCCTACATCGCCATCGGCATGATCAACTTCCTCTTGCTGGTCGCCTTGGCGATCTTCCTGTTTGGCGTCCCGGTGAAGGGAAGTCTTCTTGCGTTGAGTTTCGGCGCGCTTCTGTACGTTTCGGCGACTACAGGTCTCGGCCTCTTGATCTCCTCCTTCACGCAAACTCAAATCGCCGCGCTTTTCGGCACTGCGATCGCAACCATGGTGCCGGCCACGTTGTTCTCAGGAATGATGCAGCCGGTTTCCTCCCTGGAAGGTGGTGCTGCCTTCATCGGGCGCATCTTTCCGACGAGCTATTTCATGACGATCAGCGTCGGCACCTTCACCAAAGCGCTTGGCGTTGCCGATCTGGCGGTGAACTTACTGGCCCTGGCCGCGTTCATTCCCGTCTTGACGCTGCTGAGTGTCTTGTTCCTTCGGAAGCAGGAACGCTGACGATGCGGCGTCTCGAAAATATCTACCGATTGGGCGTCAAGGAGCTATTCAGTCTGCGCCGGGACGCGGTCCTGCTGGCGTTGGTCGTCTGGGCCTTTTCGTTTTCCATCTATACCGCAGCCACCGGAATTTCTCATGACTTGCGCAATGGCTCGATCGCCATCGTCGATGAAGACCAGTCCCAGCTCTCGGCGCGCATTCGCCAAGCATTCCTGCCGCCGTACTTCAAAGACCCAACGCTGATCTCCTTCCAGGAGATCGATCCGGCCATGGATTCGGGACGATACACCTTCGTGCTCGTCATCCCCCATAACTTCGAGGCCGATGTCCTCGCCGAGCGCAAGCCCGCGATCCAGGTCAATATCGACGCCACTGCCATGATGCAGGCCGGCATCGGCGACGGTTATATCAGCAGTATCCTGCGCCAGGAGATATCCAGATTCGTCGACCCGGGGGGCACCGATTCGGACTCCGTGGTCGAGCTCAAGGCGCGCTACGCCTTCAATCCGAATCTCACGAGCTCCTGGTTCACGAGCGTCATGGAAATCATCAACAACGTCACCATGCTCTCCATCGTGTTGACCGGCGCGGCGCTGATCCGGGAGCGCGAGCACGGTACGATCGAGCACCTTCTGGTCATGCCGCTGACGCCGTTCGAAATCATGATGGCGAAGGTCTGGGCCAACGGCTTCGTGATCCTGGTCGCAGTCAGCCTGTCGCTGTGGCTGGTTGTCGAGACGCTGTTGCAGGTGCCTGTTGCCGGTTCAAGGCCGCTCTTTATTGCGGGCGCCGCCCTTTACCTATTCTTCGCGACGGCGCTGGGCATCTTCCTCGCGACCATTGCCCGCTCGATGCCGCAGTTCGGCCTGCTCTTCATGATGGTCGCTCTGCCGATGAACCTTTTGTCGGGGGGGCAAACGCCAGTCGAAAGCCAGCCGCAGCTGCTTCAGATTATCATGCAGGCGGTGCCGTCGACCCATTTTGTGAGCTTCGCGCAGGCGATCCTCTATCGCGGCGCGGGTATCGATATCGTATGGCCGCAATTCGCCCTGGTGACGGCGATCGGGGGCGTTTTCTTCGCCTTCGCCGTCGCCCGCTTCAGAAAGAGCATTGCGGTCATGCGTTCGTGATTCACTGATGGTGAGCCCGGAAAATAGGGGCCCTCGCAAAGTGCGGCGGAAAGAGTTCCCTCTACCCTTCGCCTCTGGACACCCGAGGATCCATGTGGTGAACCACATGGGTGGTCTCGGGCACGCCGACGAACCTTTCCTGCTCCTCCTTCGGCATCGGTGCACGGCGTCCTAGGCGATAGACGGCAAAGCTACCTAGTGCCGCCGAAGAGATCGCGATGTGCAGGAATAGGGCCTGAGGTCCGATTGCCACCATCAGCAACGAAGCGACGAACGGCCCGAAGAGCGCGCCGACACCGAAGGCCAACAACAGGGCACTGCTCGCCTCCACAAGGTCGTTTTCCTCCAGAAAATCGTTCGTGTGCGCGACGCATAGCGAATAGAGCGTCAGCGCGAAGCCGCCGAACAGAAAGGCGAGGACGAACAGCAGGACTTCGGACCGATCAGCCCAGAGGTAGATCGCCATGCCCAGCGGCGCATCCGAGAGGCACACAGCCACGATGATTTTACGCCGGTCGAAGCGGTCGGATAGCCGCCCGATGGGCAGTTGCAATATCATGCCGCCGACGATGACCGAACTCATGAAAATCGAGATATGCGCGACAGGAAGTCCGATCTCGTGTGCGAACAACGGGCCCAATCCCCAGAAGGCGCCGTTAGACACTCCTGCCGCCAGGCACCCCACGATCCCGAGAGGCGATATCGCATAGAGTTCCCTCACGCTGAGTCTGCCGGTATCGGGCACCCTGGGAGCAATACTCCTGGTCAAGGCAAAAGGAACCAGGGAAAGCGTGATTAATAGAGAGCTCAAGATGAAGAGTTCATACCCCGCCGGGCTGGAAAGGTTCAGCAGTTGCTGCCCGAGCGCCAAAGCGCCAAGGCTGACAAACATGTAGACGGACAGCAGAAGCCCGCGGTTGGCGTTGGTGGACCGATCGTTGATCCAACTCTCCATCACGACAAAAAGGCCGGCAAGGCAGAGGCCCGTAACCAGCCGAAGCACGGCCCAAACGACTGGCCCCACGAATATAGCGTGCAAGCCGGCGGTCGCGGATGCAATCGCTGCCAGGGCGGCAAAAGTGCGTATATGACCGACGCGATGGATGAACGCCGGGCCGATATGCGTCCCAGCCAGGTATCCGAGGTAATAGGCCGACATTATGAGGCCGACGGCGACGGTTGGGAACGCCTCGATTCCCGCGCGCACGCCCAGAAGCGTCCCAATCAACCCGTTTCCAACAAGGAGCATTGCGACTCCCAGCAATAGCGGTGTTCGGATCGCGTCAACCAGCCGGATATGACCCCCGCCGGTCGTGATTGTCGCCGTTGATCGGTCTCCCGTATCGGCGTCGTTAGGCAGGGTTCCCTCCGTGTCTCTGACGGCAGTGTCTCGGATCGCTAACTTTCCGTCCCCGATATCTCCGCCGTCCTTAGAATCTCGAAGCCGGCGACGGGCTTTGTCAGACTAACACCGAATAGGTTGAAAATGTGATTCTAGGCGGTCCACGAACCGCGCAGAAAACCTGCGAATTCCCGCAACCATTAGGCGATTGAAAAATGCCTGGAATTTTAGTCTGACAGTGCCCACGCCAGAGATAGTAGGTTTCGCGGTTTCGAAATTGGCTCGATTACACAGACAATGCCCGCTTCAGTTGGGCGATCCTACCGGGGCCTTCGTGAGCAACGCCTCCAGGTTGTCGAAGAACTTGGCCGCGACGCGTTTGGCCGTGCGCTGAACAATGAAGCCGCCGAGCTGGGCGAGCCGTCCCGTGATCTCCGCTCGAACGTCGTAGTGCAGACGGGTCGCACCGTCTTCGTCGTCCAGCTGCACTGTCGAGCGCGCCTTGACGCGACCTGCAGCGCCACCTTTCCCCTCTCCTTGTATGCTGTAGGAGACCGGTGCAACGATGTCGCTGGTCGTCACCTGCCCCTTGAAGCGGGCCTTCAGCGGGCCGACTTTCTGCACGACTGTCGCCTCGAAGGCGTTATCGGCCGTCTGCTCTAGCGCTTCACAGCCGGGGATCACCTGCAACAAGATCTCAGGATCGTTCAACGCGGCAAAGACACGTTCGCGCGGGGCGTTGATG
>Ga0209633_10003355_pt1 | contig 14822 bp, 7 predicted proteins | sample Cruoilmetagenom1_FD_187290 | JGI IMG/M metagenome (GOLD analysis project Ga0209633, IMG submission 187290) | Oil polluted marine microbial communities from Coal Oil Point, Santa Barbara, California, USA - Sample 1 (SPAdes) (version 2) | ecosystem: Environmental > Aquatic > Marine > Oil seeps ... | reverse complement strand
AACATCCAAGTACAAACGGCCTACTTTTTTGAAGGACAGGCAAACATTAATGGAATGTCTGAATGGGGTATGGAAGTAACCCGAATTTTACATATGTTCGGACCAACCTATGACAATGCTTATACTCCAGCCCTTTTAGATTCACCATGGTCAATAGCTTACGCTGGAATTTTAGCTGATATAAGGGCTATGCAACCATTGGCAGAAGAAGCTGGGTTATATACTCATAATGGAATTGCTATGGTTTTGGAAGCCTATGTTATGTCAGCCTTAGTTGACTATTTAGGTGATATTCCTTACAGCCAAGCGATACAAGGAACAGAATTTCCTAATCCCGTTGCAGATGATGGGGCTTCAATTTATGCGGCTCTTATCACTTTGTTAGATAATGCTATTATCGAATTTGATAGAGATGAAGTTTCTAAGCCAGGTACTGATTTATATTTTGATGGAAGTGAAAGTAAGTGGATAAAGCTTGCTAATACACTGAAATTAAAATTGTATTTACAAACCAGATTAGTAGATAGTTCAGTAGGTGCTAAAATTGATGCACTTATTGCCGATGACAATTTAATGAGCTCTAATTCTGATGATTTTCAATTTAAATATTCATCTGTTGATTCTGGCCCTGACAGTCGTCACGGTGTATTTGCTGAAAACTTTAATGTTGCTGCCGATGTAAATGATTATATGTCTAATTCTTATATTGTTGCACTTAAAGATGAAAAATCTGTACCAGACCCTCGTTTGCGTTATTATTTCTATAGACAATCTCTTAACTTTACTACAGATGTAAACGAAAATGATTGTATTACATTAGACCCACCAGATCATTATCCTTCAGGTGAAGTTTTCTGTAATCCTGGTAATGGGTATTGGGGACGTGATCATGCTGATAATGATGGTATCCCTCCAGATGGTGGTTTAAGAACTGCTTGGGGATTATATCCAATTGGTGGTTTATTTGATGATGATTCAGGAGCCGCTATACCTGGAAGAGATATAGGAATAAAAGGAGCAGGTATTTCGCCAATGCTTTTAAATTCATATCTTAACTTTATGTTAGCTGAATCAGCACTGACTCTAGGTACAACCGGAGATGCAAGAACCTATTTAGAAGAAGGTGTTAGAGCCTCTATAGACAAGGTTATGAATTTTGCACCTGAAGTTGTAGATGCTTCGTTCGTGCCTTCGTCTGATGATGTTGACGATTATGTTGCTGACGTATTAGCATTATATGATGCTGCTGGAAGTGATGACGCAAAACTTGAAGTGATTGTTAAAGAATATTGGATTGCCCTTTTCGGTAATGGTGTGGAAGCATACAATACGTATAGAAGAACAGGAAAACCTGCTAATTTACAACCAGGTTTGTTAGCTGCTTCTGGTGAGTTTATAAATTCATTTTTATATCCATCTGAGCTAGTTGATCAAAATTCTAGTGTTTCTCAAAAAGCTAATCAAGGTGTTAGAGTATTTTGGGCCGTAGGTGGACCAACTGTAGACTAATTTTAAAAAATATATAATGAAAAAAATAATAAATTTAATATTAATAATAGGATTAGTTACTATGTCAGTTTCGTGTGAAGATACTGACAAGCTTAACTTTGATCCTTTGGCGTTACCTAGTGGAGCGTTTCTTAGAACTTTAAATGTAGATTCTGCTAATTTCAATTTAAAGGATTTGGCTAATTCTAATTGGGCAATTACCGTTGAAGGTGATGATGGTAGTAATGGAAGTTTAATGACTTCTGTTGATCTTCATGTTACTTTTAAAGATAATACGCCTGAGAATGGTACTGTTTCTTTAAGTGAGGCTTTGGTAAGAAATTTTCCTATCTCTGCTTTTACAAGAGGTGCATCTGGATTATTAGGAGGCTCAATTAGCGCCACAGCTAATGAAACATTTAGCGCACTTGGATTAGATTCTGAAGATGTTGATGGTGGAGATTCATTTACATTTAGACTTACATTACATTTGTCTGACGGTAGATCTTTCTCTTCAACTGAAATTGGTCCTGATGTAACTGGTGCCTTTTTCAATTCACCATTTAGATATGTAGCAGCTGTTGTGTGTATTCCAACTTCTGCAATAACTGGCGAATGGACTCTTGACTTAGTCGATAATTATGGCGATGGCTGGCAAGGTTCACAAGTTGTTATGAATGTTGATGGTGTTGAGACAGCTTATTTTGTTCCTGACTTTTGGGGTACTACGAATATAGGTGGAAATCCTCAAGATCCAGAATACTTTAGAACTGTACATGTAGTAACTGTACCGGCAACCGCTGGACTTACACCTACATTTACATATGTTGCAGGAGACTTCCCTAGCGAATGTGAATTCAAAATATTTGCACCTAGTGGAAATTTAGTAGGAGAAGGTGGTCCTTCACCAGCTCCTGGAGATATCGTATTAAATCTTTGTAGAGAATAGAATAATATAATGAATTAATATTTATTTTAAAAGCCATCTTAATTATAAGATGGCTTTTATATTCAAAAGGACTAATAAAACAACCAGTATTATTCTATATATGAATATGTTCATTTTATAGAATTCTTAACTTTCTATTTATACCAAAAAATATATTTGTAGAATATATATTATGAAAGGAAACAATTCATATAATAATCATTATATACTAATAGTAATTTGTTGTTTATTTTTTTATATGCATGCAAATGCGCAACAATTTAGAAGAATAGAAACCCAAGCTAATCTTCGAGAAATATCTAATAATAATGGTATAGCAGTTGCAGATTATGATTTAGATAATGATTTAGATATATTTATTGTTGGTGAAGCCACCTTTAATAATAATGACCCCAAAACGTGGAGTAGGTTATTAAAGAACAATAATGATGGAAGTTTTGATGATGTAACTATTGAATCAGGATTTGCCCAAGGGTTTGATCATGATATTGAGATAGCATCTTTTATGGAAGTAGGCGACAAATTAGGTGCCTCGTGGGGCGATTATGACAACGATGGTTATCCAGATATTTTCTTATCTAATGCTTTACAAAGTCAACTTTATCATAACAATGGAGACGGAACATTTACAAATGTCACATCAACAGTTGGAATAGTTGAAACTTGTACAAATTGTTATTTTGCAGGAGCTTTATGGCTAGATATTAATAATGATAGTTTTTTAGATCTTTATATAAGCGATTATAGCTTATCGAATGACAATAAACTATATCAAAATAATGGAAATGGCTCGTTTACACTCATCTCAGATACTAATATTGGCGGAAATGCTAATAGCTTTTCAGCCATCCCAATTGATGCCAACAATGATGCATATATAGATCTATACGTCGCCAATGATTTTGATCAGAATAATTTTTTATTATTAAATCAAAACGGAAATGGTTTTATTGAAGCTGCTGCACAATATGGAGTTGAAAATCCTTTTGATGGTATGGGCCTTGCCACGTGTGATTATGATAATAATGGACTATTTGATTTTCTCGTGACTAATATTAAACAAAATGAATTTTTTGTAAATACAGGAAATGGTTTTTACGAAAAAAAAGCCGAAAGTTTAGGAATCTATGATACGAAATGGGCTTGGGGAGCTGTTTTTTCAGATTTTAATCATGATGGCTTTGAAGATCTTTACATCGCAAACGGATTTTCAAATAGAGTACCTAATAGCTATTTTGAAAATGTCTCTAGTTTTGAGGGCAGGAATTTTCAAGAGGCAAATTTGACTGATAAACCTATAGAAAATTCTTTGAGTAGAAGTACTGTATCTTTTGATTATGACAATGATGGAGATTTAGATTTAATCGTTTCAGATTTTGAAAGTTTTCCATTTTTCTATGAGAATACAAGTACTGACCCTTATTACACAAATGAAATTAGTGGATCTTGGCTTAAATTGAAGCTAGAAGGAACTGTATCAAATAAAAATGCCATCGGTGCAAAAATTGCATTATATCATAACAATGGTCAGAATCAATTCAGATTCAATCATGGGTCTGGTTATCAATCACAGTCAATTAAACCTGAGCATTTTGGATTAGCAAATTCAGTCATGATAGATAGTCTTTCTGTTATTTGGCCAATGGGTTCAAAAGAAGTTTATTATAATATCTCGGTTAATAAGACCATTAAAATTATCGAAGGTAGTGGCCTTACTATTGAAAATAATAATACCGCTGTAAAAATTCCAGGATGTACTATTGAAGATTCGTGTAATTATAATCCAAATGCAACAACAAATGATGGTACATGTACTTTTTTAGAAGCTGGATCAATCTCAGGCAGTTCAGTTTCAAGTCCTCTAACAACAGAAGCTTATAACTACTCACCAAGTTTTGGTGATGGCTTTGAATGGACTGTAACTAATGGTGAGATAGTAGGCGGTCAAGGTACAAATACTATATCAGTCTTATGGAATGTTGGTACACAAGGTGTAGTTTCTGTAGTAAACAGAAATGAAGTCTGCGTTTCAGAAATCGTTTCATTGGAAGTAAGTTTAGAACAACCAGAAGAAGCTAATAAATCTGTAGCACGCCTTTGGAATGAAGCCCTTCTTCAGGCAATTAGAAATGACTTTGCAAGACCTACTGTTCATGCTAGAAATTTGTTTCATACAAGTATTGCAATGTACGACGCCTGGGCCATCCATAATAAAGAAGTACAGACATATTTTATAGGAAAAGAGGTAAATGGTTTTAGGACTGAGTTTAATGAATTTGTCTCACCAACAGATACGATACTTAGTTTAAATAAAACTATAAGTTATGCTGCATATAGAATATTAAAACATCGCTTCAGAAATTCTCCAAATGCCGAAACAACTTTGTTTCAAATAGATGATTTAATGGCATTATTAGACTATGACACCAACATTACTTCTACTGACTATTCAGATGGTGACCCGGCGGCATTAGGAAATTATATTGGTACTAAAATTATTGAATATGGGTTACAGGATGGTTCAAATGAGGCTAATGACTATGCGAACTTATACTACCAACCTGTAAATGATCCATTAGCACCCGCCATTAGCGGTAATAGCGCCATAACAGATCCTAATAGATGGCAACCACTTGCTCTTGAAGTTTTTATTGATCAGAGCGGAAATCTTATTCGGGAAAATACACCTGATTTCTTGAGTCCGGAATGGGGCAATTCATCTCCATTTGCATTAAACAATAATGTATTAACTAATTACACCAGAGAATCTAATACCTATCGAGTATATCATGATCCGGGTGATCCACCATATATTGGAATGGGAGATACTGAATCTAGTAATATCTATAAATGGGGATTTTCGTTAGTTTCCGTTTGGGGTTCCCACCTATCACCAGATGATGGTGTATTATGGGATATATCCCCAAACTCTATAGGCAATATATCGTCTTCTTTATTCCCAACTGACTTTGCGAATTATGATAATTTTTACAACACAATAGATGGTGGAGATATTGGTGAAGGACATGCTTTAAATCCAATTACGAATACAGCTTATATATCACAATTAGTACCTAGAGGTGATTACGCAAGGGTACTAGCAGAATTTTGGGCAGATGGCCCAGATTCAGAAACACCCCCTGGTCATTGGTTTGTGCTTCTTAATTATGTTAATGATAATCCTTTGCTCGAAAAAAGAATGAAAGGTGAAGGTGAAATTTTAAGTGATTTAGAATGGGATATTAAATCTTATTTTATTTTGGGTGGAGCAATGCACGACTCGGCCATTGCGTCTTGGGGAATTAAAGGATGGTATGATTATATCAGACCTATCTCAGCAATTCGATATATGGCAGATATGGGGCAAAGTTCTGATAGTTCGTTAAATAATTATCACGAGAATGGTATTCCCTTAATGGAAGGTTTCATTGAAGTTGTTGAGGCAAATGACGAACTAGCCGGACCAAATGGAGAACATATTGGCAAGATTAAAGCCAAAACATGGAGAGGTCATGATTATATAGATAATCCAGAAACAGATGCTGCCGGCGTTGGTTGGATCTTGATTGAAAACTGGTGGCCATATCAACGGCCCTCTTTTGTAACCCCTCCTTTTGCCGGATATGTATCAGGTCATTCTACTTATTCTAGAGCTGCTGCCGAAGTATTGACAAAATTAACAGGAACTGAGTTTTTTCCAGGAGGTATGGGAGAATTCTTGGCCGAAAAAAATGAATTTCTTGTTTTTGAAGAGGGTCCAAGTCAAGATGTAACCTTGCAATGGGCAACATATAGAGATGCTTCAGATCAATGTAGTTTATCTAGAATTTGGGGAGGTATCCATCCACCTATGGATGACATTCCTGGCAGAATAATTGGTGAAAATATTGGAGTAGAAGCATTTAATTTTGCAGAAACTTATTTTAATAATCTTATTGATATTGATTCAGGATCTGAAATGGCTTTTTACCCTAACCCTGTTAACAGATTTAATGAAATTACTGTTACAAATTCTAAGGAGAATCAAGAATTTTTATTGTTTGATTTACTGGGAAAATTAATTCCTTTAGAGCATTATTTTATAAAAGAAAATAATAGTTCTAGAATTCAAATAGGTAATTTATCTTCAGGAGTATATATTCTAAAATCAAACAATAGTTCATGGAAGGTTATTATCAAATAATATTCTATTTAATTTAAAACATTAGTTATCAAATATTTAAAATAAAAAAATGAAACTTCTCAAAATATTTTTCTCTATTTCTTTATTTATTTCAGTATCCGTTTCAAGTCAAAATACGATTGGAGTGTTGTCAAATTCTGCAGATGCACTTAACGGATATTCATTGTTTACATATTTGAACGAAACTTATTTAATTAATAATTGTGGAGAAGTAGTAAATCAGTGGACTAGTAATTTTAATTCAGGAAGATCAGTTTATCTTTTAGAAAATGGTAATTTATTGCGAGCAGCAAATATTCCAAATCCAGGTAATATTGCAATACCGGGATTTGGAGGAAGAATAGAATTATTTGATTGGGACAACAATTTACTTTGGGAATATGAATACTCTACAGAAAATGTTGTTCAACATCATGATATTTTTCCGATGCCAAATGGTAATGTATTAATACTAGCTGCATCTATTTTAACAGACACTGAGGCTATTCAACTTGGAAGAAATCCGGATAATCTTGGAACTCAACTGTATAATGAGCAAATTCTTGAATTAGAACCAGTTGGTAACAATGATGCAAATATTGTTTGGCAATGGGATATTAAAGATCATTTAATACAAGATTTTGATAATACTAAAGATAACTTTGGAGTGATAGCAGATAACCCGCAACGGCTAGATATAAATTATTTGGGTGGATCAATTGTTGGAAGTGCAAATTGGTTGCATGCAAATTCTGTTCAGTACAACGCTCAATTAGACCAAATTATAATCAGTATTCGATTTCTTAACGAATTTTATATTATTGATCATTCAACTACAACTTCACAAGCCGCTACAAGCTTAGATGGAGTTTACGGAAAAGGAGGGGATCTTTTATATAGATGGGGTAATCCTATTGCCTATAAACAAGGAACTGTAGACGATCAAAAGCTTTTTGGACAGCACTACCCTCATTGGATTGCTGAAGGATTAGCAGATGCAGGTAAGATAATAGTATTTAATAATGGTTGGAATAGAACACCAAGCTTTTCAGAAATTGATATCATCAATCCGCCGGTAAGCTCACCTGGAGTTTATTCATATACTACCAACACTGCCTTTGGTCCAACAAATCCAGATTATGTTTATACAGCTCCTGTAAACACTGATTTTTATTCGGCCATACTATCGGGTGCACAAAGAATAGCGAATGGAAACATTCTAATTTGTGAAGGAACTTCAGGTTATTTCTTTGAAATTGATTCAAATAACAATATTGTTTGGGAATATATCAATCCTGTTGGATCTACCGGAATAATGACACAAGGTGATGATCCTAATGCTTCGAGTAATAGTATTTTTAGGGTGAAAAAATATCCTCAAGAATATTCAGCATTTGTTGGTAAAGATTTAACTCCTGGTGCTCCTATTGAGCTAAATCCTGATCTAAGTAATTGTAGTATTTTAGGTGTAGGCGAAAATGAATTTGCAGAAATTAATATGTTTCCAAATCCTGTAATAGATATACTAACTATTACCTCAATAGAAGAAATAGTTAAAATAGAAATTTATAACTCATTAGGTAAATTGATAAAAAGTAACATCAATAAGAATGATATTAACATTAAAAATTTATCATCCGGAATATATATAATTAAGATATTTTCTATGGACAAAATGGCAAATAAAAAGATTATAAAAATTTAGATTTATCATAATTAAAAACCTACTTTCTTGATATTTATTGATAATGTATATTAAATAAATACATATAATCTTTAAATAATTTAAATTCATTGTTTAAAGTTAAATGCATTATTTTCATTTAATTCTTTCATTTAAGCTAATACTTCGAATAAAACCAATAACATTCCTTTAACTTTTCTTTAATATATTGTTTATAAAAATTTGGTTTATTAACAAATTATTAGGACTTTTGGCACAATTAATTCAAATAATTATACAATGAAAACAAAGTTTAATGGAATTTTAACGCTATTTCTAGCGTTAGCAGTGCAATTTACTTTTGCACAAGAAAAAACTATTACTGGTACAGTAACGGATGAAACAGGTCCTTTACCGGGTGTTAGTATAGTCATAAAAGGTACAACTACGGGTACCGAAACTGATTTTGATGGTAAATATTCTATCAATGCGAATACAGGTGATGTACTTGTATTTAGTTTTATCGGTATGTCTAAACAAGAAAAAACTGTTGGAGCAGCTAATGTAATAGATGTTGTATTAGTAGCTGATAATATTTTAGAAGAAGTTGTGGTAGTTGGTTATGGACAACAATCTGAGCGTAAGATTATTCAGAATGTTGCCGTAATAAAGCAAGAAGCTATTGAAGATATTCAGGCTTTATCACCACAAGATTTACTACAGGGCCAGGCATCTGGTGTACAAATTGTAGGTGCTTCAGGTGTTTTAGGGGCAGCTTCTGTAATTCGTGTAAGAGGTGTAAATTCTTTAACGGGTGGAGCAAATCCATTAATTGTAATTGATGGTGTACCTATTGATGATCAAGATCAAACATTGAACAATGGTGGTAATACTGGTTTAAATCCTTTATCGTTTGTAAATACAGAAGACATCGCAAGTTTTACAGTGTTAAAAGATGCAGCAGCAACTTCTTTGTACGGTACTAGAGGATCTAATGGTGTTATCTTAATTACTACTAAAAAAGGTAAATTAGGTCAAAAAACTAAAGTTACCGTTAATTCTACTGTTTCAATAAATGAAGCCACTTTTTTAGAAGAGATGATGAATATAGAACAATTTGCTGATTTTACAGTAACTCGTTTTAATTTAAGAAATGGTACTACTTTTACTGCAGCTGATTTTGGCTTGGATGGTGAAGGTTTTGATTGGTTGGGGAATGTAACACGTCAAGGAGTATCAACTACTCAAGATGTTAATCTCTCTGGAGGTTCAGAAACTTCTACTTTCTTTTTTGGTGTAAATCATTCGGATTCTGAAGGTTTTATTATTGGTAACAATTTAGAGAAAACAGGTGCTAGAATAAACCTTACAACTAATGCTAATGATTGGTTAAGTGCGGGGATGAACATGGCTGTAAGTGTTTCTAAAAATGATAGAATTAGCACAGAGAATAGTACATTTTCTCCGATAACTGTAGGTTTTTTACAGACACCAGATGTTTTACCATTTGATGACAATGGAGATTTTGTAAATACAGGTTTTATTGCCAATGTACTGGCTATTGAAGCTTTAGATAGACATGAGGTGAATACTACCAAGATAACTGGTAATGGATTTGTTGAAGCCACTATATTTGAGGGTTTGAGAGCAAAAATCGATTATGGTATTGACCGTACACAGATTGAAGAGACCCAAAGAAGTGTTGAAGTGAATTCTTCAGGTGGTTTTGCTGATAATAGAGTGGTATTTGTTAACAGAAGCTTATTCACAGCAAGTTTAAATTATGATAAAACATTTGGTGATCATAACTTAGGTGTTTTTGTAGGTACTTCTTATGAAGAAACAAGAACCAATGTTACCAGAGTGCAAGGTACAGGTTTCTTATCTGATGATTTATTAAACATTACCAGTGCATCTACGTTTCCATTTACATTTAGCAGTAGAACACAAAATAGATTGTATGGTCAAATTTTTTCAAGAGTTAACTATGATTATCAAGGCAAGTATTTATTAGAGGCATCTTTCAGAAGAGATGGTTCTAGTCGTTTTGGTACAAATAATCAATTTGGTAATTTCTGGGCTGCTGCTGCAGGGTGGATTGTTTCTGATGAAGCTTTTATGGAAGATGGATTCTTCGATTATTTAAGTATAAGAGGGAGTTATGGTATTACCGGTAATGATCGTATTGGAAATTTCCCATTTCTAGGTACATTTCAGGGGAACAATTATAATGGGTTGTCTGGTTTAATTCCTGTAACTGCTCAAAATAATGATCTACAATGGGAAGAAACAGCAACTATGGATATTGGTTTCAAATCTGCTTTTTTAAACAATAGAATTCAGTTTAATGTAAACTATTATGTAAAACAAACAGATAATTTATTGATCAATGTTCCATTACCGCGTCAAACTGGTATTGGAGCCACGACTCTTAATCCTACATTGGCTCAAAATGCCGGTGAGATTGAGAATAAAGGTTTTGAATTTGATCTAACAACAACAAACTTTAAAACAGAAAACTTTGAGTGGACGACTAAGATCAATCTATCTACTATTGAAAATAAAGTATTGTCGTTACCTGGAGCTAATGTTGATGAACTTGGAAGACAATTTATATCAGGATCAGGTGTTCAAAGAGCCGTTGTTGGTGAATCAGCAAATAGTTTTTATCTGATTCGTTATGTAGGTGTAAATCCTCAAACGGGTGAATCTGAATGGTTAGATGCCAATGATAACATTACCAACTCACCAACACCTGCAGATAGAAAGATTGTAGGTGATGCACAACCGGATTTTTATGGAGGTATTACTAATACATTTAAGTATAAAGGATTTGATCTGAATGTATTTATGAATTACTCAATTGGTAATGATGTTTTTATTAGCGGTATCAGATTTACAGATGCACCTATTGGTTTTGGTATGAGTACACGTTTGTTAAATTACTGGCAACAACCTGGAGATCAGGCCTATTTCCCAAGGTTAGACGGGACTACTTCAGGATTGTTTAGAACAAGCTCTACCAATCAATTAAAAGATGCTTCATTTTTAAGATTGAAAAATATAACAATAGGTTATACAGTACCGAAGAAATTCTTAGATAAAGTAAAATTCCTTGATGGTGTTCGTATTTATGCAACAGGTACAAACATAGCAACTATAAAAAGTGATGAGATAGGAGAAAGGGATCCAGAGGTTACAAATAATACTAATCCTTTACAATTGGGTGAGAGTTTCTTTGTGGCGCCACAATCAAAATCATATTTACTTGGTGTAAAAGTCACATTTTAAAAAATTTAAATTAATTATAAAAACATGAAAAATTTTAAAAATATAATTTATATGTTAATGGGTGTGTTGATGATCTCAACAACGTCATGTGAAGATAAATTAGATATTGGACCAGAAGATAGTTTAACCCAAGATGTGGTGCTATCGAATGCTGCTTTAGCAGAAGGTGTGTTGATCGGTGCTTATTCAAGAATGCGTGATGATGATGCCTTTAATGGTACGACTCAATTAACGCAGGAGTGGATGGCTGATAATGTAAACTTTTTGGGTTCATTCCCAACGTTTCAAGCAATTAGAGATTATTTAACTTTAGCAGATAATACTTCTATTTCTTCTTATTGGAGAGATCATTTCAGACCAATTGCGTCTGCAAATTTTTTAATCAATAAATTACCTGCTGCTGATATTCCAGATCTGACGGATCCTGAAAAAGCAAGATTAATTGCAGAAGCAAAGTTTATAAGAGCACTTTCAAATTTTGATTTAGTAAATCTATTTGCACAACCATTTCAGATATCTGGAGGTTCAAATTTAGGGACTCCATTAGTAACTGAATTTTTTGAAGGTGATATTGGTCCTTTTCAATTAGAGCGTAGTACGGTAAATGAAGTGCATGCATCAGTAGAACAGGATCTATTAGAAGCTATTCCAGATTTATTAGATGTAACAAGTAGGGGAAGAGCAAGTAAAGGAGCTGCGAGAGCTTTATTAGCAAGATTATACTTATACAGAGATCAATTTGGACAAGCTGCAGATTTTGCAAATCAAGTAATTCAAGATCCTAATTTTTCTTTAGGAGCTGATTATACATTCTTTGACCAAGATGAAGCACCAGAACATATTTTTCAAATAATTAATAATGCTGTTGATGGGCAATCAAGTGGTCAAGGTTGGTCTGGTTTAGCGAATGCCGCACCTGTAGGTCGTGGTGACGCTCCATTCTCTCAAGATTTAATAGATGCTTTTGAGTCTGAAGCTGGAGATTTAAGATATGACTTAAGAGCTGATGGAACTGATGCAGTTGGTGGTACATCTACATTTACTACTAAATTTCCTGATGGTGTAAATAATTCTGATAATGGCCCAATATTAAGAGTTACAGAAATGTATACCATCAGAGCTGAAGCTAATTTAAGAGCTGGTTCTAGTGTTGGTGACACTCCATTAAATGATATTAATGCCCTAAGAGATAGAGCTGGGTTAGCAGCATTAGGAGCTGTAGATTTAGATATCATTTTAAACGAGAAGAGAAAGGAATTATGTTTTGAAGGACAACGAAGAATGGACTTATTAAGAAATGGGATGGCTTTAAGAAGACCAGGTCAACCTAATACGACTGAGTCTGCTGTTGGAGCCAATAAAACGATTTTACCTATCCCAACTACAGAAACAGATTTAAACCCTAATATTTCACAAAACCCTGGGTACTAAATTTTAAAAATTTAATTCTTAACTTTTTTAGTTAGTAATTTTATAAAAAACCATCAAAATTAATTTTTTGGTGGTTTTTTAACATTCATTAAAAACTTAAATCTTAAATTTGTACTTAAATTTATTTATCATATGAAAATATTTGGATTATTGTTTATATTTTGCTTAGCGAATACCTTCGCACAAAGCTCATCTACTGGAGATGAAGATGTTGTATTAATTACAGATGGTGAAGGTGTAATTACTAGTGGTTTTACAACAAAAGCACCTGAGGTTATTACCAAAGGAAATGTTTATTTATTTGATAATTGGGTTGACAAAGCACAATTATTTACAAAAAATAAAAAGAAGTATATAATAACTGGTTTAAATTATAATATAAAATCTGATAATTTTGAAATAAAAATGCCCAATGACTCAGTCTTTATATTAGACGGAAATTATATAGACCATTTAAACATAAAAGGAACTGTATTCAAAAAAGAGAACGTAAGAAATAATGTTGATTTTTATGAAATTCTTCTCAAAAAGGAGAACATTTCACTTTATAAAAAACATAAAGTAAGATTAATTCAAGGAAAGTTCAACCCTTTAGACGGATCCCAACAGCCTAATAGATATTATAAATATTTTGAATATTATTTAATAAAAAGTGATCAATCTAAAAAAGTAAATTTAAAAAAGAAAGAAATAGTGTCATTCTTAAGTGATAAATCAGATGATATAAAAAACTATACAAAGAAAAATAAACTTTCATATAAAAATGAAAAAGATGTCGTTAAAATTTTAACACACTATGAATCATTGCAACAAAATTAAAGATAAATTTATACCATAAAAACCATCCAAATTGAGATGGTTTTTTCTTATTTTACATACTTTTACATTATGGAGAATAAATTAGGACTAGTATTTGGCATAAGAGCAATAATAGAAGCTATAAATGCCAATCAAACTTTAGAGAAAATATACTTACAAAAAGGTTTAAGTGGTCCACTATTTTCAGAGTTAAATAGTTTAATAAAAAAACATTCCATTTCTACCAGCCATGTACCCGTTGAAAAACTAAATCACCTCTCTAAAAATCAAAATCATCAAGGAGTTATTGCCAAAATTTCTGCAATTTACTTTTACGATTTAGAAACTTTTTTAGAAGAAAATCAAAACAAAAAAACATTGTTTCTTTTATTAGATCAAATTACTGATGTTAGAAATTTTGGTGCCATATTAAGAACTGCAGAATGTACGGGTGTAAACGCAATTGTTATTCCATCTCAAGGAAGCGCTCCTTTAAATGCCGATGCAATAAAAACTTCCGCAGGTGCTGCCTTTAAAATACCTATATGTAAAGTTAATCACTTATTAGATGCTATTTACCTTCTTCAATCTGAAGGAATACAAATTGCAGCTATTACTGAAAAGACAGACAACAGTATTTATCAAGTTGACTTTAATAAACCAACTGCTATAGTTATGGGGTCAGAACATAAAGGAATATCTCCCTCTATACTTAAAATAGCCGATACAAAAGCGAAACTACCATTATTAGGAGATATTGAGTCTCTAAATGTATCTGTGGCTTGTGGTGTAGCACTGTATGAAGTGGTAAGGCAGAGATTTCAGTAGTTAAATTTTGAATATATTACTGCTTACTGTAACTGCATACTGCCAACCAACTAACTCCTCTTATTCTTCTTCATCCTCGCTATACTCTTCATCTTCCCAATCGTATTGTAAAGGTTGTGGTCCATGATTTCTATATATAAACGAAAATAATAATCCTAAAATAAAACCAGATAGGTGTCCTTCCCAGGATATTTCTTCTTTAATAGGTAAAA
>Ga0209633_10003354_pt1 | contig 14830 bp, 12 predicted proteins | sample Cruoilmetagenom1_FD_187290 | JGI IMG/M metagenome (GOLD analysis project Ga0209633, IMG submission 187290) | Oil polluted marine microbial communities from Coal Oil Point, Santa Barbara, California, USA - Sample 1 (SPAdes) (version 2) | ecosystem: Environmental > Aquatic > Marine > Oil seeps ... | reverse complement strand
TTGTTTCGCCTGAAGAGTCCCATATTTGAAAAGTTTTTTGTAGAACCCTAAAATAAGAGATTCTGAGGGCTTTTTAAAATAACGACTTTCGGATGCTAGTGTTATGCCATTTCTTTATGTGAAACTCATAAGTTTACTAATATAATAAAGGTGTTTTTATTTGTAACTTTGTAAGTCAAAAGTTAATATAATAACTGTCATTTAGAGCGAAGATAAAAATCTTAATAATAAAAAGATTACCACGTCCTTCGTCCTCGTAGTGACATAAACTAATAAAGATGAATATCTCCATAGGAAATGACCACGCAGGACCAGATTATAAATTTGCTATAGTAAAACATTTAGAAGCTAAAGGATATACAGTTACTAATTATGGAACAGACGCTTTAGATAGTGTAGATTACCCAGATTTTGTACATCCTGTTGCAAAAGATGTTGAAGCTAAGAAAGTAGATTTTGGAATTTTAGTTTGTGGTAGTGCAAATGGTGTGGCAATGACAGCTAATAAATATCAGCACGTAAGAGCTGGTGTTTGTTGGACAAGTGAAATAACAGAATTAACACGTTTACATAATAATGCTAATATTATTTGTATTCCTGCACGTTTTACGTCCATTCCACAAGCTATTAAAATGGTAGATACGTTTTTAAATACTGAATTTGAAGGTGGTCGTCATCAAAATCGTGTAGATAAGATTCCAGCATTATGTTAGATATCAATTTTAAATTGATATAAAATGAGTCACTCACACTCTCATAGTCATTCACATAATAACGATCTTAATGGTCGTAATCTTTTAATTTCTATAGTTTTAAATATTGTTATAACCGTAGCGCAAGTTGTTGGCGGTTTAATGTCTGGTAGCTTGGCATTATTGAGTGATGCACTCCATAATTTTAGTGATGTGGTGTCCTTAATTATAAGTTACATTGCTAATAAGTTAGTAAAGAGAAAAGCCTCTTTAAAACGTACTTTTGGTTATAAACGTGCCGAAATTTTAGCAGCTTTTATCAATGCATCTACCTTAATTATAGTAGCTATACTTCTTATTATTGAAGCCGTAGAACGTTTTCAAAATCCGAAAGAAATAGAATCTAACTTAGTAATTTGGTTATCCATAATTGCTATTTTTGGCAACGGATTTAGTGTATTATTATTAAAGCAAAATGCAGATGATAATATGAACATGAAAAGTGCTTACTTACATCTCTTAACAGATATGATGGCAAGTGTGGCCGTTTTAATAGGTGGATTATTGATGATGTTTTATCAAATTTGGTGGATAGATAGTGTGCTCACCTTCGTAATTGCTATTTATTTAATTGTAATGGGTTGGGATTTATTAAAAGACGCTTTTAAAGTACTAATGTTGTTTACACCAGAAGCAACTTCAGTAAAAGCTATAGTTGAAGATATACAAGCCATCGAAACTATTAAAAATGTGCATCACGTACATATTTGGCAACTTAACGAACAGGAAATTCATTTAGAAGCTCATATTGATTTTACTGAAGATATTACCATATCTCAGTTTGATGTTATCTTACATGAAATTGAAGAATTAGTATTTCATAAGTACGATATTAATCATATTAATATTCAACCAGAATTTGGTAAGTGTGATGCTAAGGATGTGATTGTTCAAGACTAAATTCCTTTGTAAAAAGGGTCTCATTAATTTGTAAAATTATTTTAATAGTAAAGAAACAGATTACCACAGCTGACGAAAAAGCCAGCTTCGCAATGACATTAAAATTAATTATGTTAGAAATAAAAGTAAAATCATTTAAAGAGTTATCAACTCAAGAACTCTACGATTTACTTCAACTACGAAGTGAAGTCTTTGTCGTTGAGCAAGATTGCGTCTATCAAGATATTGATGGTAAGGATCAAAAAGCGCTTCATGTTTTAGGCTATAAAAACAATAAATTAGTTGCATATACACGTATTTTTGAACCTGGTGATTATTTTGAAAAATCCAGCATTGGTAGAGTAGTGGTACTAGAAAATGAAAGACAACATAACTATGGTTATGAGATAATGAAAGCTTCAGTTAACGCTATTAAAGCACATTATAATGAAACTGTAATAAAAATATCCGCGCAGACGTATTTAAAAAAATTCTATAACAATTTAGATTTTCACGAAATAGGAGAGGAGTACTTAGAAGATGGTATTCCGCATATAGCGATGTTAAGAACTTAAATAAGTTAGAAGCTATTATTTATCGTAAATTTTGGTAACCACAATCTCAACACGTCTATCTAGTTCTGGTTCACCACCAAGAGGTACTTTTCTTCGCATACCTGCAAATTTCATTCGGTAATGTTTTACGCCTTTCTTAACCAGATAATCATAGATATATTTTGCACGTGCTACTGAGAGGTTTCTTTTTTTTGTTTTACGATCTACTGCATCTCTATTACCTTGAGTGCAACAAACGTGACCTTCAATAGTAAAGTATATATTGGTACGTTCTACTAATATTTCAGCGATTCTATCGAGTACAATTTTAGAATCTTTTGTTAAATAACTATAACCTGTTCTAAATAATAAATTTTCGAGTAAAATTTTATCACCTTCTTTTAAATCCCCTTTTAATATGTCTTCGGTATTTATTTTTACAGAGGTATTTTTCTGGGGTTTTGGTGGATAAACAGGTGTAACAATAATCTCAACTTTACGATTTAAACCACGTATTTTACTAAGGTTTTCTTCGTGTACAATATTCACTAGAATTTCACCTTTACCATCAACATTGGTAATTACAGATTCATCAAATTCATTGTTAGAAAAAACTTCTTTTATAGCGTCTGCACGATTTTGTGACAATACCAAATTATAATTATCACTTCCTCTATCATCGCAAAAACCATAGATTGAAATTTTTTCTACATCAATATTTTCAATTTTAGATAAAAAGAGTAATAATCTACTTTCTTCGGTCTCAGGAATATTGTGTTGATCGGTTTCAAAATAGACTTCGTGTTTCAATTCTTTTTGAGAAAAAGAGAACTGAAAACATAGGCATAAAAAGATAATTAGGGGTTTCATTTTTATTGTAATTTTCTTACTTCCAGAAAATATTCGTAATGCTAATATAAAAAAATAAATTTCTATCTCAAAATACTCGCATATTGCGATGGATTATTGAGAACACTTAGCGCTTTTTTAATTTCGGTATTGTTAACAGTGTAATAGGTATATAAACCTTCACTGTAGAAATAACGTTTAATAATTTCGTCTGTAAGTAATGATTTTAATTGTGTTTTATTGCCATCAATAGCATTAGATTTATAAGACTGTAAAACATTTGTTAAATTCTTATATTCTGAACTTATCACAGTTTCAAGTTCTTCTTCCTTTGCAATATTAATAGCATCATTTAAGGCTTTTTCAGTTTTAGTTTTAAAATTAAAACCGCTTATTTTTATATAACTTTTAAATTTTTTAAAATCTGAATCTGAAAGCTTAAAACTTTTTAAATCGCCAATCTTATTATCATAATAATAATTCGTTGCAAAGTTAAATACCAAATTTTCATTAGATATGGCTTTAGTAATTGGCGTTTGTTTAGAAAACTCGACTTCAATATCTGGTTGAACGCCTCCTCCATCAAATACATCACGTCCATTTTTGGTTTTAAACGCATTGTAATTTTCTTGTTGTGTTCTAGTCGCTTTTCCGTTCTCATCACGATTCCAATAATCTAATGCCTGAATACAACGGCCAGAAGGCGTGTAATATCTTGAAATAGTAATCTTCATTTGTGTACCATAAGTCAAGGGTTTAGGGCGTTGTACCAAGCCTTTTCCAAAGCTTCGCGTACCAACTACAACAGCACGATCCATGTCTTGCAACGCTCCAGAAACAATTTCACTTGCTGAAGCACTACTACCATCAATTAAAATCACTAATGGAATTTCAGTATCAATAGCATCACGTTTAGTATAATAGGTTTTGTTGTACTTTTTAACTTTTGATTTAGTTGTAACAACCAATTGATCTTTAGACACAAAAATATTTGTCACATTAACCGCTTCGTTTAAAAGTCCACCAGGATTTCCTCTAAGATCTAAAATTAATTGTGTTGCGCCTTGATTTTTTAAGGCTTTAATTGCGCTAATAGTTTCAGAAGATGCTTTATTATTAAACTTTCTAAGAACAACGTAGCCTGTTTTTTCATCTACCATAGAGTAATGCGGAACGGCTTTAATTTCTAAAGATTCTCTTATAATGTTTACCGTATTTGTTTTGCCTTGCCTTTTGTAGGTTACAGAGACTTCAGTACCAGCAGCTCCTTGTAATAGGTTTGCTGCATCGTCTTTAAAATCTGCAACCGTAACCTTATCTACTTTTATAATTTCATCACCTGCTTTAAGACCTGCTTTATCTGCTGCATAATCTTTATAAGGTTCAACGATAACCAATTTATCTTTTAAGGTTAAAACCTTTGCGCCAATACCTGTATAATCGCCCGCATTGTTAATACGAGAGGCTTCTACATCTTGTTCGTTATAAAACTGCGTGTAAGGATCTAAATCTTGCAGCATACTTTTAATGGCAGTATCCATTAAGTCTCCAGGATTGGTATCATCTACATAATTCATGTTAATTTCCTTAAAAAGCGTGGTAAATATTTCTATTTGTTTAGCGATTTCAAAAAAGTCGTTTTTAAAAGCTGTGGTACCAAAAAAGATAAGCACTGCTAAAAACGGAAATATTATTTTTTTATGTAGAATTTTTTTCATTTTCCAGAAGTTTTGTCTGTAAATTTTTCAAACAACAATTTCATACTATCATCTAATTTAGCAAAAGTCGTTCCATCTTTACTAAGGTACAAAATCATAAACGCAAAAGATGCAGAACTATTGTTAAAATATAGAGGTTTATTAAGTCTATAAGCTTCACGAAGCAAACGTTTTATTCGATTTCTAGCTACTGCAGTTTTGTGTAAACGCTTACTAACAGAAACTCCTGTTTTTATGTGAGAACTATCTTCAAATCCCGTTTTTAGATACACAAGCCTAAGCGGATAAGCTGTTATAGCTTTTCCTTCTGTAAAAAGCCGCTCTATGAGTTTTTTACTTTTTAGTTTATCTTTTTTACTGTATTTGAAAGACATTTTATAATTGCTGAAGTTGTAAAATTAGAATTCTATTTTAGTTTACCAAACTGTGGTCAATAAATACGATGTAAAAAGATGCTCTTTTAGTTAATTCAATGCTTTACGTTGCAATACTCCCTCTAAATCAACAACTTTACTTTCTAGTTCGTGCAAGCGATCATAAATATCAACAGGTTCTGGCATTTGTTTAGAGGCATACATAGTTACATACCAAACCTCAACAATATCCTCAGCGTTAATGGTATAGGTTGGATAGTTACCATCTTTGTTATCACTTTTTAAAATTAATTTACTTCGCTCGGTAATTCTGTTAATTACGCGTTTTAAAACAATACCATCATTTTTACTCACAATAATGTATATACGACCATCTTTAATATCGTCAAGGTCTTCAACATATTTACCAAAAACTAAATCACCATCAAAAAAAGTTCTAACCATAGAATTACCCTTAACCTCAAAACAACGATACGTACCATTAGTAAGATGTGGCATATTAAAAGAGGGAAGTGTATCAATATATTCAGGATCGCCATAACCATCTAAATAACCAGCTCTAGCTTTTACAGGTACATAAATTACGTTTTCATCTCCGGTTTGGTTAACAGCAATCACCTGAGGGATTCCAGAATATGTTTGAGTTTTTGTAACTTCAGATTTTAGCATCACGGTACTTTTACCAAACAAAAAGTCTGGATTAACATCAAAAGCCTCAATAATTGCACTCAGAACATCGTAACCAGGTTTTGTTTTTTTACGAGAACCATCTGCTTGTGGCCTTCCGTTAATAATACTATCTATAGTAGTTCCTGTGACTCCAATACGTTTTGAAAACGAAAAATTATTAAGATGAAACTGATTAATAATTGCTGATATTTTTTCGTCGATGCCTTCCATAATTAAAAATTGTTGAATTTAAACTTTTTACAAAACATTTAAAATTATGTTAGTTTATTTTTGTAAAATGTTTTATATTTGTGCTCTAGATAATTGCTAATATACAAAAAACACTTTAAAATCAAACATTTGTGGTGTTTTTGAAGCAATATTTCTAGAAATTATAATCATTTTTACATTTAATAGATGATTTGACGGTTACATATTCCAACATTATACGGAATATGATGAAAGTTTATGTCTTAAGTATTAAGACTTTGTATGAAGTGATTTAAACTTTTAACATTTAAGCGAAAATTAGTGATTTTTTGATCATTTGAAGACCTTTTTAAGTTGCATAGCATCGCTACGGAAGTGAAAAAAGACAAAAAAATGGACGAAAAAGCGCAATTTTTTAGCGAATGAAAAAAGTTTAAATCACTTCATTAGGGTAAACTGTTAGAAAAGCGAAAAGACAACAGTTCCTAAAAAGGAGCTTAATAAATTAGTATAAACTTTAAAAAAATTAAAATGAGTCAAAATATTAAAAACAACCTATTTAGGTTTGTAACTTTAAGAAATCCACAATTAATAGAAGAAAAAGATAAGAAAACAGGTTTTATTTATCACCCACATGTTGATAATTCAGAAGAAGATTCTGGAGTGTTTATTTCTGCAATTGATGGTATAGATGATAAAGATAAAAAACAAGCATTAATTAAAGCTAGTGATAACTTTAAAGATGGGGAATTAGCTTTCGAAAAGAAAGCAGATGTTAGAGAGTTTAATACAGAATTATATAATTTTTCGTCATGGTTAATGCGAAATAAAAACGCATTATCTTATGTAGAAATTATAGCTAATAGTAATAATGTTAAAGCACTATTTCCATCAGAAAAAATAAGTGTTTGGGATAATTTAATTTATCAAACCATCTCAAAAAGCTCTGTCTATGTAAGGGAAGCATTAATACAATTATTAATTGCCGATAAGTTTTTAGAACACTTTATTAAATTTTCAAAAGATTTAAGTGAAGATATTACGTTTACAGAAGATCAAGAGAAAGAATTTAAAAGATGCGCTTTTTCTAGTGTGGTCATTTCTAAAAGTCTTCTACTAGAAAGCTATAACGATACCACATTAGCGGCTAAATCAAAACCAGCAAATACAAAACATCAAAAAAGGTTAAGTGATTTAATAACGGCAAAGTACCATAAAGTAGTTCTAAAAAAGCTGACCAATGAATTAAAAGATCTTAAAAAATCATATGATACTCAAGAAGCGGCAAGTTACCAAACAGCTTTAAATCTTCACAAAAAAAATGTTGATGCTATTTTAGATAATGGAACAACTCAGTTAGTAGATCAATGGAATGTTGAGAAACAAGAATATGAGAAGATAGAAAAACAAATTTATGATCCATTACCAAAGTTTGAGTACCAAAAAGGGGTAGAGATAAACCCTCTAAAATTAAAGGAAAAATTATCTAATTTAAGTCATGCGTATCTCGTAGAGAATAAATTAGATACTTTAACATCGTTTGATGCTATTCTCGGAAAAATTAAAATACGTTCTAAGCAGAAATCTAATAGTATAGCTAAACTATTACCTAAAGCGAATAAATCTATACTTACTGGTGGTGCACTTATGCGTGCTCAAGATCCTTTTGTGGATACTTTAGATAATTTTGGAGATATAGATGCTAACGTAGAGCAGATGGTAGATGAAGAGATTCTTGCTGATACTATTCCTTCATTGGTGTCATCAGACATTTTGCCACACCAAATAGATCCTTCAGCTTGTTATACTATAAATATAATTGCTCGTGCTTCTGCGCTAAAAGGAGCTAAACGTTACTGGAATTTTATTATTAGCATAACCTATAATAACGAGGTTACAAGCGTTACAAGTTTAGAACATTCGTTAACTTTTATAAATGATACCAATGCTATAAGCAGCAGTAGCTATAGAGTTTCAAATACGTCTCCTAATCATTCAAAAATTCATTTATTTAATGATTTAGGAAGTGTTGATAAGCCTCAAGTAGGCAACCCAATACTTTCTGGAACCATTACTTTGGCAAATGGCACACAATTAGAGTTTTCAGAAACCCTCCAAACAATTCCATCGCTAAGAGAATTAGAAGGAAGCGAAATTTTAAACTTTTACTGTAAGGAAGATGAAGAAACACCAGAAGTTACACCAGAAGAAAGTGTAACAAGTTTTAATAAAATTTATGGTGTTACCAATTTAGGTATTGCAGATTTTAGACGTGTAGAGCAAGAAGTGTGTTGCTATGTACCAGGAGAAGTGTCACATATAGAAAATGTAATGGCACGTGAGTATAAAGAGCGTTCTACACGAAGTTTATTGAGTTCTGAAATTACAACAGAGCGTAGCGAAGAGAGCGAACATGAGAGTTTAACAGATACATCCACTACAGAGCGTAACGAGATGCAAAGTGAAGTGGCTTCTGTGCTAAATGAAGACGAGTCTCAAAGTTTTGGAGCAAGCACTAGTGTCAATGGAACTTTTCCTAGTGGTAGTTATAGTGCTGGAGCTCATTTTGATGCAGCATCTTCTAGTTCTGCATCTAATTCTAATTCGCAAGCGCAAATGTATGCTCAAGAAGTTACTGAGCGCGCTATGGAACGTATTGTGCAAAAAACAAGTTCTAAACGTACATCTAGAATCCTTAGAGAGTTTGAAGAAAACAACTCGCATGGCTTTGATAACCGAAAAGGCACAGATCATGTTACAGGAGTGTACCGCTGGGTAGATAAGATTTACAAAAATACGTTAATCAATTATGGTAAACGTTTAATGTATGAGTTTGCTATACCAGAACCTTCTAAGTTTTTTCAAGAAGCGGTTTGGAAACAAGTAGATGAGTCAGGGCAAGTTGGAAGTGACATTATATTGCCAGAAGCACCACTACATCCTATAGAGTACGGTCTTACCGACTCAAGTGTTTTGGTTAATATTACTGAGGATGACGATACTGAAGACGATAAATTAGATTATCAAACAATTGCTGCCCACTATAGCGCGGAGGTAAGTTCTCCGCCATCATTTAATAAAATGACGGGCTGGGAACATTCTTTTTCAGTAACATCTAAAGATGGTATGGCAAGAGATAATTCTACATCACTAGATATTCCAGAAGGTTATTTCACAGTTCAATGGGGTTTTGCTCAAACTGGACTAGGGGCTGGTTGGCCTAATTGGGGAATTTCTGTTGGTAACGACCATCATGTTGGTGTATATGCCTCTGAGAAAGAAATTATTAGAGAAATGGATCCTTTTACAGAAAAATTACCAATAGCCATTTATACAGATACATATTGGGGAGGTACAGTATCAGTTAACGTAAAATTGCAGCGTTCGACAGAGTATTTTGAGCAATGGCAAAATGAAACTTACAATGCCATCATGGAAGCTTATTATGATAGAGTACAAGAATATAATGAAGCCATCTTAGCCAACGGAATTATTCCAGACGGAAGCGCAGAAAAGCTGACGTTTAATCCTTTACAAAACAAAAGCATAATGCTTAGAGAAATGAAGCGTATTGCTATTGAGTTGTTAATAGATCAAACTCGCGTATCTAGAAGCAATTACAATGATATAAATCAAGACACAGGTGTTTCAACAGTAATTAAATCTGAAGATTTACAAACACATGCTTCTACGGTGAAGTTCTTTGAACAAGCGTTTGATTGGGATATTATGTCTTATATATTCTATCCATATTTCTATGCTAAGGAAGATGATTGGAAAAAACTCTTCCAGTCGCAAGATGCCGCAGATCCATTATTCCAAGCCTTTTTACAATCTGGTATGGCACGTACAGTTGTACCAGTGCGCCCAGGATTTGAAGATGCGGTAAACTGGTATATGACTACTAGAGAAATCTGGAATGGCCAAGGTTTAGTCACAGACCAAGAGGATGATCTTTATGTTTCTGTAGCTGAAGAAATGCAAACGGTTGATGGTGCTATAGAAGGTACTTGGGAAACCCGCTTACCAACAGCACTTACTGTTTTACAGGCTGGTTCTATTGGTCTTAATGTAGATGGTTTACCATGTAATATAGATTGCGATGACTTTGCTTTATTCGATTCTGATGGAGAACCCATCTTAGATGATGAAGGTAATCAAGAAACCGAAAACCCTATTGCATCAACAGGTACGCTAATAGGAGGTAAAGAAGGTGTTGGTTCAGACGCTGTTAGTCAACCCATTACTGTACAATAAGAGTTATACCAATTATATTTTAAAATGGACCACAGAAAGCAAAATTGCTATTTTGTTTTAGCCTGCTTCGATTTATTTACATAGCCTTAGCTATGGAAATGATGAGTAAAGAGATAAAACTGAATATGAATGAGCTTGAATGATTTGTTTTAATATATAATTGGTATTAATACACCACACATTTACACCTTACATTTTAGTAATGTTAAAGTTATTGACTGATGTTATTTAGTCTTTACTTAACCAAACTTATAGCCTTTCAGTTTTAATTAAAACTGAAAGGGGTAAGGTGAGTTGTGGTGTTTTTAAACGAATGTTTAATAATTAAAAAACAAACAAATTATGAATGCATACAAATATGGAATGGATAATTTTAGTTTTAAGTACCAGCCCATACCCAACCTTGTTGTTTTTAACGACAAGAACACTTTTGTAGATGATTACGAAACGGATGAGGATGAACAGCGCATACCTTTAGATGCGGTACAAACCCAATTTATTTATGCCGAAGCTTCTTTAAACGAAAATAACAGCTATGAATTATACGACCCTATAAGAACAGAAAATGCTTTCTATGTAGAAGATTATTTATTACCAAATAATTATCTAACCGATTTAGGCGATGATAATTTAGTTATTGGTGCAGACGGCAATTACCAAGTCTATGGCTTTAATAGCAAGTTTTATGTAAAATATTCGAACCCTAATATTGGAAACGAAGTTGTCGTTACAGGCAATTCAAACCCTAATTTTCCTAGTCTAAGATATTTTTTGAATACAGATATAAAACTTCAGGAACTTTTGGACCATAAAGACCTTAAACTATTCTTTTTCTTTTCTAAGGACGGTAACAAACTGAACAAGGCCTACAATGCTATTGAGGACACATTACCCAACGACATTATTTTCTTTATAGAGAACGATGGCTTTAGAGGGCCAACCTCTATAGTAAGGGTCTATATAGGTAAAAATATTAGTTTTGAGACCGTATTGCCAACTAAAGCTATAGCCCATTTAGCAGAGCGTTTTGGTGTCGTCGCCAATGCTAGCGAAATAGAGTCTAGGATAAAAACGGTGTTTAAAAATCACTTAGAGTTTGTAAAAGAGCAAAAAGACCAAGGTGTTTTCTATTGGACAAACAAGCTTATTGAAGCTCCTTTGGTAATAAACAATGCCATCCTATATGGTGTGGGTTATGCTGTTAAAGAATTAGGTGATGCCATTTCAACAGAATTTGTCTTTGATGACAAACGCTGGAAGTATTACAATGAAAATGGAGATAGAGCAAAAGACTTTAGTCCTTTATTACCAGGATTTGATACGGTATTAAAAGTACTAGACTCAGATGAGAAAGATAGTCCAAAACAAGGAGATACCTTTGAAGTATTTATTACAGCCCTAGAAACCAAAGTAAATAGCTTTTTTAATAGTGCGTCTGACGATAATAACTTTAAAACACTATTTAAAAAACACTTTGGCTTTATAAACACACTGATAACTAAATTAAAGGAACTCTATGCTGTGTTTAAAGACACTTTTACAGCAAAGAACACCCTAATTTTTGGTAATGCTCTTTTTATAGGAATTGTAAATAGTCTCGTAAAAGCTATTGGCGGAATTTTAAGCCTGGTAGGTGCTATTTTAAAATATCCATACGAGACCAGAAGAGAAGATGAGGAACGTAAAAGTAAGAACAAAGTATCTACTAGTTTATCCTCTGTTTTAGAAGTGTTTGAAGAATTTATGCAAACCTTAGGTAAATTATTTACCGTAAAAAACATGGTAGCATTGTTTAGTGGTTTTACTCAAATGAGTGCATTAGCTCTTACCACTTTTTCTAACCCAGAGCAAGTACTCTCACTCAACCGTGCTTTTACGGTTGCAGTAGCCGATAAGTCGGTAGATGCTGCAAAGTATCTAAGCGCAAGAGTAGATAATATAGGTTATGGGCTAGGTTTTGCTGTCGGATTTCTTATTGAAGAAGTAATTACTGCTATAGCTACAGGAGGAGCAAAAACCATTGGTGCAGCCTTAAAGCTTACCGCGGAATCCTTTGAGCAACTTTTTAAGCTAGGAAAAGCAGGCGTTAAAACTATAGGCAAAGCACCAGTTTCCTTAGTAGATGGCCTTATAGCCTTGTTTAAATACCTACGTAAGCTTAATATAAAGAAGCTGATAGATGATTTTATTGCTTGGTTTATAAAATTGTTTAAGACTACAAAACAGTTGGCATTAGAAACATTTAATAAACTATTTAATAGTAGAGAGCGGCTTTACTTTAACAAATTGGGCTTTGGCCCTACAGGTTTCAAGGATGATATATTAACCCTTTGTCCTTTGGGCAAATAAAAGCAACACTATTATGAAACACTTATTAAAACGGTTTCGCAATTATATTGAAGCGAAACACAAGGAAAAGCAATTGGTTAATACTATATATAGTTTAGAAGGGTTTGGCATAAGGTTTGTTAATGATACGAGCATTACATTAGGTTGTTTTAGCTCAAATTTCACTAACAATAAAAAACCAGTATTGTTATGGAAAGATACGCCTTTAATGACCAAGGAGCGAACAGGAGATTTAAGGGATTTTATAAAAGATGTTTATCTAACTTCTAGAAAACGTAAAATCCCACCGTCAAAGTATTTGGATGAGTTGGCAGAAAGCATTAAAATAAATAATTTACGAAAAGCTGCACTTACCAAGTGGGAGGGAAAATTTAAAAAGCTATACAGTCATTTAGAAGGGGAATTAATTTTACAGAGGGCAAGTAGAAGAAGCGGACAACAAATATTAAAAGGTGCAGGAGGACATAGTTTTCACACAAATGGACTTAACTTTAAGGTTAGAAGATATTTAACTCAACCTATTGATGACAAACCGTTTGATGTTTTAATAAGTGTCAAATATAAAAATGGAGAGTTTTTAGATAAGGTAGCAAAATCTACAATGTTTCCTAAAAATTGGGGTATTACTAGAATGAATGAAGAAATTGCTTTAATTTATGATGAAGCTGTGAGGTTAGAAAAACAGTTTGATTACATACAAAAAAATAGCTTAGGGACATTTAAAATTAAAATAGAATTTGATAGTTTTGGAAACATAACTAATGCGTACCCAATAATTTAAAAAAATAATCTTATGAAATATAAATTTAAAAAATATAGACATGAATTAAGTGATGGCGAAGTATTCATTGAATATGGTGTAGACAGAGACTCATTAAGTGATGATAATAAATCATTATATCATATTACATGGCATGGCTGGACATCACAAAATATACAAAGTATCATTGACAAGACAAATGCACTAATGAATGAAGAGGTATATGAATATCAAGTAGAAGGAAGCGATTTGTTTATTTTAATAGATAAAAGTTATGCGAGTTTTTTTGACTGGCGCACAAAAAAAGAAACAGAAGATTTTTATCTTACAAAAGATGAGTTTATTTCTTTTATGCAAGACTTTAAAAAGTTTATAGAAGAAAATAGCTAGTTTTTCTTTATGAGATACATGAGAGTCCAGAATATGGATTTCTTTCACTTGAAATAATTGAAAAGAGGCTGTCTGAAAAGGCAGCCTCTTTCGTCTTTTAAACATATTAATCTTACCCTTGATGACCAAGGAGCGAACAGGAGATTTAAGGGATTTTATAAAAGATGTTTATCTAACTTCTAGAAAACGTAAAATCCCACCGTCAAAGTATTTGGATGAGTTGGCAGAAGTAGCTCAAAAAGCTAAGTTGAGAAAAGCAGCCTTAGATGATTTTATCACTCAAATATCCAGAAGTAATTTAGATGAATTAATTGAACATATTTTTGAGGGACATTTACGAACAACATTAATAAGGCGAGGTTCTCAAAGTGGTACTCGAGTGCCAGCAGCTAAAGGTATACATAGTGAACTTTTACTGGATGGTGTTAACAGAAAAGTGATTTCTGGAAGCCGAAGACCGCTCAACCCTTTGGATGATGAAATTTATGAAGCACAAGTTCAAATTAATGGAATAAATAAAGTTACACCAAGCGGTAATATTGGTAAGTCTACATTTTTTCCAAGAAACTGGAGTAAAGAACGTATATTAGAAGAAATTGCCTTTGCTTTTAAGAACAAGAGACCTGATACATCAAGCCCTGTTCACTTTAGAGGAGTCTCTACAAATAATATTGAGATTGAATTTGTAATTTTAAACAATGAAATAAAAACAATATACCCAACATTAAATTAAAGATTATGATAGAATATAAATTTTATAAATGGAAACCATTTGATATAGAATCTTACAAGGTTAAAGTAGAAAAACCACACGAACATCTATCAATGATTTTTCAGGGTAACGAAACATCAACCTATATTCAAGAGGTATTAGATAATGTCAATAAGGTAAAATCAGGTGAGTTAGAAGACTCAAGTATAGAAGTGCAAAATGGTTTTACAGCTTATTTATTTGCACCCAATACAGATCCAGAATTCACTAATGGTGGTGTAGAGATTTTTGACTCTTTTGGCCCAGAAGAGTCTTTATTTACTATTACGTTAGAAGAGCTAATAAAGACTCTTCTGG
>Ga0209633_10003353_pt1 | contig 14832 bp, 11 predicted proteins | sample Cruoilmetagenom1_FD_187290 | JGI IMG/M metagenome (GOLD analysis project Ga0209633, IMG submission 187290) | Oil polluted marine microbial communities from Coal Oil Point, Santa Barbara, California, USA - Sample 1 (SPAdes) (version 2) | ecosystem: Environmental > Aquatic > Marine > Oil seeps ... | reverse complement strand
AGTTCGGCATTCGAAGTCGCACCCTTGCGAGACTTGAAGCTCTCGCTGGAAGCACCAACAATGTTGCCATTGCTGGCAGTACGACGCCAGCGGAACTGACCACGTTTGTCTTTGTAGAAATCCCATTTGTCAGTTTTGCTGCGACGCTTGGCATTTGCTTCGCAATCAGCTTTTTTCTTGTAGCTCTCTGATGCGGAACCAACGATCTTGCCGTTAGCGCCGGTTTTGCGCCAACGGAACTCGCCGCGCTTGTCTTTATAAATTTCAGTTTTAAGTGCCATTTTATTATCCCCTCTCTAGGGCTTAAGTTTAAATTGAATTCGCATCCTCCCGAACAAAGCGGATGCGACCGACTTGAGAAGCGATAAACACGTCCATCTCACTCGACCGATTATCGCCAGGTGATCGCCCGCCCTTATCGACTATCGCTAGCATAACATATCGCCAGCTCGCCTCTTAGGTCGACCCGAAGCAGTCGATCAACGCCTAACTAGGATATCGACTACACAAGAATGCGCCTCGACACAACCTCGACAAGGTGGTCGACTGCGTTTTTTTTAATTAATAAAAAAGCGTTGATTTAATGCAACACTCGATATCGACATGATTCGTGCGCGGACAAACCGGCTATAATCGACTATCTTGCGGTTCAGTTCCCCGAGCTTAATCGGGTGGGCCTTTGCGCCAATTAATCCCGGTCGCCCCCATCTGATATCCGACATCGAACAAAGCTGTCATATATTCACGGTCAAAGGCTTCTTTGCTGACCAGGTTAAAATCCTCCGGCATCGCGACCAGATAATACTCCATGTCATCCCTTTTTGCTTCCAGATAAAGGCGGGCAAGATCACCCTTGCCCTGGTTCTTGGTAAGCGTCAGCAGAGCGCGCTGTGCTATGTCCACTGTCGACATGTTAACCGACTGCCATTCCGGCTCAAGCTTCCCGTTACGGATAACAAATAGCCGCCGCTTCGGTCGCCCCCTGAAATATCGATCAGTTTTCGAAATCGACACCCGCGCCGGTAAAAAGAATACTTCTGCCGTCGGGCCGCCATCGACATGCATTTCCCGGTAACGCACCCCCTCAACTTCGACGTTGATCAGTACCGGCGGAAACACTCCCGGCACTGCCGCTGATGCCAACAACACTGCACGCACCAGACGCAACGCTTCCTTTCCCCCCCGCAACGCAATAGCACCAAGATCCCATATAACAGGACGTTGCGCATCAAGATTGGTCGTACCAACCAACAATCTCCGTCCCTTGAGGTGTTCACGCGCTATCGCACCAACCACCTCGGCATTGACGTATTTTGCAATAATGTTCTTCAGCCCGTTATTGTCCGTAATACCGCCAGCGTTACCCAATAAACCGGCAACCAATTGCAGGCTCAAAAGCTGTTTGGTGCTATAACTGGTATAGACCTTGCGCAGCTGGTCATCATACTCAGGTCCCAAAAACACAAATGGTGCCGCAAGTGCCCCGGTGCTGACACCAGTCACAATATCAAATTCGGGCCGCCTTCCACTCTTGCTCCAACCAGCGAGCAACCCAGCCCCAAAAGCACCCTCACTGCCACCACCTGAAATCGCCAGATAATCGATAGATGGGTTTTGAACTTGAAATAAATGAGGTCGTCCGGATTTAGTTTGCCTAAGTTTCACCTGCGCATATTGATGCAAATTAACCAGCGGCTGATCGCCCCAAATACGCACCCCACTAAAACCCGGAATATCCGCGATTCGGGCGATCTCTTGAGGAACCGGATTGCGTGCAATACCCGCCGCGCACGACACCAGTCCGACCGACAGAACAATAATAGCGAAAAATCGTGCCACGTAATTCCCAATCACCAAAACTCAAAATTGCGTATATAATTCGACCCGACTATATCATCCGCGCCTTGATGTTCCACAAACAAAAACGCCCCGGTAATATTCACCGGGGCGTCCTATATATCTGTAAAGGCGTTGAAATCCTACACGTAATCCGTTCTGATCAAATTACGCACTGCCAGGATTTAATATGCCTGTTGCGATTTAAGCTTATGTTGACGCGCCCGCATCGCCTTGCGGGATTTCCTCCATTCAGCGCCGGTCAGACTTTTTGCGTCATCCCGATTTTTCTTCTCAAGATCGAACAACGCTGAAGCCCCATACTCATTAGCCTTTTGCTTGAGATAAACAGCATTTTTCTCAAGCATCCCACGCGCAGCATCAACCTTGCCCGCATCGCGCAGACTAACAGCCTTCTCATTGACTTCATTAGCCACCTGAGTTGTCACATCCGCCATCACTTTCTTGTTCACGCTGCCACGAACATCTTCCAGACTGGCACTATAAGTAACAGCCGGTTTCGCCGACACCCGTTCGCGCGTCTGTGATTTCATCGAGCGATAAGACACATCGACATCCGCAAGCGGTGACATGCCACCAGCACTGATGGCCTCTGCATCAAGCTCAACCACAATATATTTTTTCTGCGAGCCATAAAGCTGGTTGAGACGCAGTTTGATGCGGTCACCATTAACTTCCGCCTTCCGACCCAGAACCCGAACCGGTTTAAAACCCTTACGACATTTGATCTCAATAATCACGTCTTGTGCAACAACCGACAATACGTCGCCAAATTCGTCATTAAAAACTTTCACAAGATCGCCCGGTTTTTCAACAAATGCGTGATTGCCGTCAGAATTATAGGCAAGCCTGGACATCAAATCCTCATTATAACCCAGGCCAAGGCCTATCGTCGTAACCGACACTCCGTCATCAGCCGCCAACCGGCCAAGTTTTCCAAGTTCCGCAGGCGTGCTTGGACCAACATTCGCCAAACCGTCCGATAAAAGGATAACGCGGTTAACCCGGTTATCGCTGATAAACTTCCTGACCTCGCGAATACCCTGTTTCGTACCCGCATAAAGTGCAGTACGTCCTTGAGCCCTGAGACTTGCAATCCGCGCCTCGATTGACTTGTGATCGGTCACACGTGTTGCAGGCACCGGAATGGTTACATTGTGATCATAAGCAACCACGGAAATGTAATCAGACCGCCCAAGCCGGTTGAGCGCCATGATAGCCGCCTCTTTTGCCTGATCCAGTTTCGCACCGCGCATCGAACCGGAACGGTCAAGTACCAGCGCCACATTCACCGGCGTTCGCTCTTCACCAGTCGGGATCGCAATCCCTTCAAGGTTGATCCGCAAATAAATACGACCATTCTTCCCAAGCTGCAGCACAGATTGCCCAAGCTCCGCCTCTAGCTTGACCTGATTGGCGTTCGCAACATGCGCGCTTAACCAATTGCAAACCACGACAGCCACCATAGCGACCAATAATTTTCTGAAATTCATAACTTTGCATACCTCCAATATCGCCCCGGCTAAGGACCCTTGTCGGAGTGTTATGCACAATGTGGGATTAATTGCGGCAAGCACGTGGCCAACAGGCAACAGTCTGAAAAAATCAATTGAGCGGAAATTCGCTCGAATGATGCCCTGCACTACTAAGCGAGCTATCAAGCTTACGGTAGAACTCGTTTAGCAAATGCTCCAGCTTATCCCATTCGGCATCGACACTAAAATCGCGCGGTATCAAAGTTAAATCATCCGCATGCTGCTCAAACAGTTTGAGTGAACCATCCGCTTCGCCCGCCCCCAAATGCAACTCATCCAGGCTCAGATTAACATAAAAATTAACAGCCTGATCATAAGAACCTCCACTAACCAAAACAAAAAGAGGACGCAGTTCGTAAAGCAGTTCTGCGATATCACGAATTTCACGATGCTTATCATCTTGCCCCGCATATTTCGCGAGCAAAACCTGTCGACTGCCGCTAATAATCTCCCGCAGTTTTTTCTTCGAGCCTTCTACGCTCTCGCTGATCAGGGGGTGTGATCGACCGATTAAAGAGAGTGCACCGTCCAGGTTTTTAGAAAGCTCAACAAGTTCGCTCCCCATCAAGAACTCCATCTGATTATACTCCAGGCCCAGCCGATTGGCATAATAATCCTGGACGCTCAACGGCATTTCACCGTCCTGATTGAGCCCAAAATCATCCTCATAATGTTCGACCGATTGAGCACCAGTACGGTCGATAGAGGGCGCACTCTCTGGTGCCTTTGGTGCCTCAAGATACTGTACCGACCGCTCTGACAGTTGACGCTTCACCCGGTCTTCATCGAGCACAAGTTTCCCGACCTTGATCCGACGGTCGAAATCCATTTTTTCATTGGCACTATCCGCTGGCTGGGTTTTCAATTTTTTGGCCCGAATTGCATCCAGATGTTCATGGAATGCATTCTTGATGAGATAGCCGGTTTTGGGGATCTTCGGATGCGGCTTGACCACACCACACGAAGCTCCGGCGGTAAATACACGTTTAACCCGCTCAAGCACATGGCTATCCGCGTCCGCTAAATCCGCTTCAAGCCCAAACCCCTCCCGCACGTCACTCGGGTGCAAATATCTCATCACATGAGAAATATTTGAGAGCGTTTCATGCTCCGGCAGAAGTGCCCGTTCAAGCGTTTGACGCAATCCATGATCGACAGCCTCCGACTTGCTCAACCGGATTTCCTTCTGGCGGATATGCGACAGTTTTTCAAAAAGCTGACGTCGCACATGATAAATATCCGGATCAGAGCCGTCCTCATCAACAAGTCCGATAACCGAGCCCGCATTGATAACGTTTTGAACAACCCGCCGCGCCTCATCATCAAGTGCCGACAAGTCAACTTTTTGCGAAAACCCCTCCCGACTGCTCGGTTTCAGCGCCGTCAATACAAGGTCCGCGCCACGCAACTTGTCAGGCAGCAGGGCAGACTCCAGAAGGTCATCAAGCTGCGCGGCCGTCCGCCCGGAAGCGCCCGATCCTTCAGATAGCGGAGACTTCATCGCATTGGCGCCAAACATGCCCGACATGAATACCAACCCATCCACCGCAATCGCAATAGCGAGTGCCAGATAGGCCAGACGATTGCCGTCAAGAAACGCATTCCAGGTCACAACAAAACGGTGTGCCTTATCATCTCGGTTAAGTTCTATGCGGTTAAAGCTTGCACGAAAATCAGCACTGTCCTCTCCCGACAAACCAGAAAGCTGCAGACATTTTTGGCCGTGCTTGATAAGCCCATCAACATCGCCTTGCGTCAAAGCGGCGGACTTTCCGCACTGCTCCCCATACCGCTTGATCGCATCATTGTAGGAAAACACCTGTGCCGCCAGTGCATTGGCGTCCTTGGGTTCGCAATCGACCCCCTCAACACTCGACTTCAATTGCGGTACCGTAATCAAAGCCGCCAATATGGAACCGCACCGTGCCTGCAGCCGGGCAAATTTCACCCGCGTCGGTGCTTGCCTAAAACCAGATTTCGAGCGCTCAAACGCTTCCGCACTAAATGCACCCATCCCTCCACCAGAACCGGCCCCTTCCGCAACTTCACTTTTGCCCATTTCCAGCATCGTCCGCGCCGCTTCCGCCTGACTGCCATAAGTGGCAATCTGCGTTTCAAATGCCTCGACCTCGCGCCTCGCCGTCCCAATTTGCCGGTCGAGTTTGCTTAAATTTTCCTGCGCCCCCTTAAGCTGCTCCTCAATCAAATCCTCTTCAATCGAAAGCTTCGTCACGACCTTTTGCAATGCCCGGTATTTCGGACCCCGGCCAGATTGCTGACTATTGCCAACACCGCGCGCCTCCGCCATAGCAACCGCTTTGGCTTCCAAAAGCGCCTTGCGCTTCACCTGAAGATCGGACGCCAGCGTATCAACCTCGGCAACAACAGGCGGGCGCAATTTCTCCAGCCTGTCGATAATCTCCAGCCGCCTGTCCTTTTCGACCTTCAGATTGCGGAACCGCCCCTCCGCCGTGGATTGTTGCTCACGAAAGCGTTGTGCTTCCAATTGGCGTGACGCGATCTTCTTCTTGCGCTCTGCATTAATCAGCTCTGGCGCTCGACGCGCTTCCCGAAACACCAGCTCAAGCGAGCTATCATATTTAGCCCACGCCTCGCTTGCAAAAAGTGCGCGCCTCGCCTCTGCCTGACGCGATTTAAGACGCGCCTCCACATCGGCCACAATCCCGGAAATATTGTTCTGCGCCCGGATATCACCCGCACGCTTGCGCTCATCTTCGGGAAATATTGTCGAAAAGAGACTATCAAACGAGAAGAAAACCGAAGTTCCCATACAGGCCAGAAACATCAACCAGATCGGCAGGTTTTGCACAATGATCTTGGAACCGCGCAGATAAGGCCCAATCACCTCCCGCTGCGTCACCGCATAAATAAGAGCACCAATTAATACGAGAACGAGAACAACACCCGCGACCGAACTCGACCACCTTTGACCAAAATCAAAAATACTACGACCCAGCTCTGAGGATTCCCGCCCAAAGAAAAGCGCAAGCAATAGGGCGATTACAACCACGCTTATCAAAAGAAAGAGCCCCCAAAAGACACCCCCCGAATGCCCATCGCCACGGTTGCTTAAACCAAGCGCGAACGTCTCGCCAATCAGCCAGGCCGCAATCAGCATAACACCCTGAATACCAAATGTGATAAGCAGGCTGAGAACCGCATTGCCTGTGAAATTATTCATGCCGTCCCAGGTCGTCCAACCCGATGCAAAGGAAAGGGCTAGTCCGGTGAGACCAAGCAATGCCAGACGCCAATTGGTCAGCATCTCCTCGACGATCGCGAGCCAAAGACGATTAAGCAGTGATTTCATATGTTCTTTCCAGCCACCTAAAGCATGATCATCAAAACCACGACTGACCACGAGAATACCCGAAATGTGAAGCTTGATTAACCGATTTGCAAGCCCTGACACAAACTCTCTCAACCACGGTCAAAGGCAGATAGGCGTAAATGCCGTAAATTTGACGTCGGAATTCCCCTAATGATTGATAAAAAACACCACGTTTTACTGCGAATAATGAACAGCTGAACCCAAAATTTCCGCCCCGCAACAGACAACTTGAAAAAACATGATTGAAAATGTTACATTGTAACAAGACGCAAATTCATTCAATGAAATCAACCACACCATATGCCCAGAGATAACCCCACCACCAGCGTTGATAACCAAATCGCAAACGCTTTTCCAATCCCCGGCCACAATCACTCCATGTGCCTCACCAGGGCCATTGAAAATGCACGTGCTATATTCGCCGCCAAGAACCTCAATCTAACCCCGCTTAGAGAAGAGGTTTACCGCCAGATACTGACCGCCCACACAGCCCAGGGTGCCTATCAAATACGCGACCACCTGAACCGCTCAGGCCGCAATGTTGCACCGATTACAATATACCGCATTCTCGACCTTCTGCTTGAAGCAGGACTAATCCACCGCCTTGAATCGCAAAACACCTATTACGCATGCTTTCAAAGCCATAAAAACAGTACGTCAATCGTCGCCCTTATTTGCCAGCAATGCGGCACCGTCGCTGAACTCGTCGATGAGAACATTGAAAAACTAATGGGTCTTCTAGAGAAGAATGCCGATTTTACCATGGCAAACCGCATACTCGAAATCGAGGGCAAATGTCCCCAATGCCGAGACGAGGCGAATAAGAAATAAATGCCCACCAAAACCAAATCCCAGGACAACGCAGGGAACCGCCCCCACGCGCAACCCCTTACCCGTCCAAAATCAATCCCCACAAGCCAGCCCCGCGTGATAATTGCGACCAAAAACCTGTCATATACAATTGACGGAAAAACACTTCTTCACTCTGTAAACCTTGAAATACGGGCGCGAGAAATCAACACCATCATCGGTCCAAACGGTGCCGGCAAAACCACGCTTCTAAGATTACTCCTCAATCTTCTTACCCCTTCAACCGGCACCATAACCCGCACTCCAAACCTCAAGGTCGGTTACGTTCCACAAAAATTCAATCTCGACAAAACCGTGCCCATGACTGTCGCCCGCTTCATGTCCCTGAAAGACAACGCCACCCGCAAAGAGGCCTTCGCAGCCCTCGAGCAAGTTGACGCCGATATTCTTCTCGACCGACAGGTGGCGGAATTATCGGGCGGCGAGTTTCAGCGAGTTGTTCTCGCCCGCGCCATAATCAATGAGCCCGATATGCTCGTACTCGACGAACCCGTTCAAGGCGTCGATTACGCCGGAGAGGCAGAGCTCTACCGCCTCATCGAAAACATCCGCGATACCATCGGCTGCGCAATCGTCCTCGTTTCCCACGACCTCCACGTGGTCATGGCCGCAAGCGATCACATCATTTGCCTCAATCAACACGTCTGTTGTTCGGGCATTCCCGAAAAAGTCGCAATGGACCCGGAATATCGCCGACTGTTCGGACCAGATGCGGCAGGAGCTTTTGCACTATACCATCACGAACACGATCATCATCACAACATCTCGGGCGCAATTTCAGATTGCGGACACGACCACGACCACAGTCATGACCACGCCTCCCGCCATGACGCGGACCATACATGCGGTGACGACCACAAGGACAGCACCAAATGATCGACTTCACCGATGACTTCATCGCCCGCGCGATAATCGCCGGCTGCATCATAGCCCTGATCGCAGCCCCACTCGGATGCTTCATTCTATGGCGTCGCATGGCCTATTTCGGCGCCACCATCGCCCACTCGGGCCTGCTTGGTGCAGCTCTCGGTCTCGCCCTCGCAATCAATCCGACCCTGAGCATCATCCTCATTGCTTTCACAGTCGCCGCAAGCTTGATATGGCTCGAAAATCACACAGATCTGCCAAGCGACGCCCTGATGGGGTTTCTCGCCCACGGCGCACTCGCAGCAGGCCTCATCATGGCCAGTCTTATGGAAGGGCAACGTCTCGATCTCATGGGCTACCTCTTTGGTGATATCTTCTCAATCGCAGACGATGAACTCTTATGGATCACCTTCGGCGGCGCGTTCATAAGTACCATCATGTATGTCATATGGCGCCCACTCATCTCCTTATCCGTTCACGAAGAACTGGCCGCTGCCGAAGGCACAAACACCGAGCTGATAAAATCTGTCTTTATATTCGTGCTGGCCTTCACCATTGCAATTGCTATGAAAGTGATCGGCATATTGCTAATCACAGCCTTTCTGATCATGCCACCCTCAATCGCCCGCAGCTTCGCTCAAACACCAGAGGCCATGCTGACCTGGACCGCGATCATCTCAACTCTCAGCGTCATCACAGGCATCGCCATCGCTTACGCATTTAACACACCGGGCGGCCCCACAATTATCATGGTCATGGTTGCCCTCTTGCTGGCCACCCAACTCAAATCAATACGATTGCGTTGAAGCCCTAACCTGAAGCATTGTGAGAGAAGCCCAGACATAGTATTGGAACCCGAACAAAGCTCGCCCTGCACAATTCGAAATTGGAACAAGAGGAACACCAACCTATGAGCGGATTGCCAACCCAGCGCCGAAAATCCGTACCGGTTAATGTCGGAGACATTATTGTCGGTGGCGACGCCCCGATTGTCGTGCAGTCAATGACCAATACCGACACCGCTGACATCGACCGCACCACAGCCCAGATCGCGGAACTGGCACAGGCTGGATCAGAAATCGTGCGCATCACCGTCGACCGGCCGGAAGCCGCAAGCGCCGTGCCTCACATCCACGAAAACCTCATGGCGCGCGATATTCATGTCCCTTTAGTTGGCGATTTTCACTATAACGGCCACACACTTCTCAAGGACTATCCCGCCTGCGCCCGCGCCCTGCACAAATACCGCATCAATCCCGGCAATGTCGGCTTCCGCGCCAAACGCGACACCCAGTTTTCCGAGATCATCGAGCGCGCACTCGAATTCGATAAACCCGTGCGCATCGGCGTAAACTGGGGCAGCCTCGACCAGGAACTTCTCACAAGCCTGATGGACGAGAACGCAAAATCTGCTGAGCCAAAAGATGCACGTGACATAATGCATGAGGCGATTGTTCAATCAGCAACCCTCTCCGCCGCCCGCGCGCAGGAACTCGGCATGACGGCCGATAAAATTATCCTCTCCGCCAAGGTGAGCACCGTTCAGGATCTCATAAGCGTTTATTCCATTCTGGCAACGCGCTGCGATTACGCCCTGCATCTCGGTCTGACCGAGGCTGGCATGGGATCGAAAGCCATTGTCGCCTCTGCAGGCGCTTTGGCTATTCTCCTTCAACAAGGCATCGGCGACACAATTCGCATCTCCCTCACCCCCGAACCGGGCGGTGCACGAACCAAAGAAGTCCAGGTCGCCCAGGAAATTCTCCAGACCATGGGGCTAAGATCTTTCGTCCCCATAGTAACCGCCTGCCCGGGCTGCGGACGCACAACAAGCACCGTATTTCAGGAACTGGCCAAAGACATCGAATCCTATGTCCGTGAAAAAATGCCGGAATGGCAAAAAATCTATCCCGGCGTTGAAGAAATGAAACTGGCTGTTATGGGCTGCATTGTAAACGGACCCGGCGAATCCAAACATTCAGACATAGGGATCAGTCTGCCAGGAACCGGCGAGACCCCGGCAGCACCCGTCTTTATTGATGGCAAGAAAAGCGTCACTTTGCGCGGCGAAAACATCGCTGACGAATTCAAGACGATTGTTGAGGATTATGTCCGCAACAAATATTCCTAAGCGTGAGCATGATCAGCAAAAGTGGGCACCGGTTTGCAACGAGTTGCCGGTTCGATCATGCGACCAAATAAAAGAGAGCATGGTCAGCAACGGTGTACGCGGTTTGCAACTCAACCACCGCTCAGACCTACTCCGGAGTTTAACGGTCTCTTTTGATAACAAACCGCGCCGAAGCTCTCAGCGTTTCAGCCCGATCGCCAAAAATATCAAGTGCCGAAATAGCCTCATCCTCAAGCTCCACAAGCCTGCGGCGCGCACCCGAAACTCCAAGATGTGACAGGACAGTTTTCTTCCCCAGATCAGCATCCTTCCCCACAGCCTTGCCAAGCTTGCCTGCGTCCCCCTCAACATCAAGAAGGTCATCAGCGATCTGGAACGCCAGCCCAATCGCACTGCCGTAACGCTTTAAGGCCAAACGTTCATCCAGATTTGCCCCGCCCAGCAAGGCGCCAGCCTCAAGGGAATATCTAATTAGTGCTCCGGTTTTCAGTGCCTGTACGGTCAAAATTTCGTCCATCGACAAAGAAGTCCACCCCTCCCCCTCAAGATCAAGCGCCTGACCACCCGCCATACCCTGATAACCGGCGGCCCGCGCCAGCCCCAACACCAAAGCACCCCGGACACCAGCGCTTGAATGGGTCTCATCCCGGCCAAGGATTTCAAATGCCAATGTAAGCAGACTGTCACCAACCAGTATCGCAGTCGCCTCATCAAACTTTTTATGCACCGTTGGCTGGCCGCGCCTCAAGTCATCATCATCCATTGCCGGCAGATCGTCATGAACAAGTGAGTAGCAATGAACAAGTTCAAGCGCACAGGCAGCGTTCAGGGCTTGCGCCGCCGGAACATCAAACAGTGCCGCCGCCTCAAGAACCAAAAAGGGTCGCAATCGCTTACCCCCATTCAAAACCCCGTATCGCATGGCATTGGCCAATTGACTTTCAAACCGCGACGCCGCCGCAATTTGAGAATCGGGTAGCAGATCATCAATCCGCGCCTCAATCATCTGGGCAGAAGTCAAAAATTTAGTTTCAAAGGTCATCAAATCGCCGTCCTTTAAAGCATGATCAGCAAAAGTGTATGCGGTTTGCAACGAGTTGCCGGTTCGAGTGACTTAGTCACCATGCTACAAATCAATAACTTAGAGCGATATTGCGACTAATCGTGACTAGTCGTGACCAGTCACTGATTTCACTTAATCTGATACCGCTCTAATCGCAGCTCTTAAATTGGGATCATATCCATATAAACGAGGCATGGGATGGCATATAATCTTGCCAAATTCCACCCTTCCTCACGCAATTGCAGATCACAAATAATTGGGAAATTACAGAAAGCGCAATGATTATGTTCCGCTCCATGGGTGAAAAACATTGGCCAAACAACCAGGCGGCACGTTCCGCAACACGTTTGCGCTCTTTTTTCAGGATTCTCGGTTTCACCGCCGCGAGCTTGGCATTCCTGGCCACAGCAACAGTATTTGCCTACAGGTTCATTGATCCTCCCGGCTCAACACTCATGCTCGCTCGCACAATAACTGGCAAAACCGTGCGCCATAAATGGGTTCCGATCTCCCGAATTTCACCAAACATCATTAAGGCCGTCATCACCTCCGAGGATGGGCGGTTTTGCTATCACACCGGCGTTGATTGGCAAGAGATCAGGAGAGCAATAAAGCGCGCCCGCAACGGTCAAGTCAGAGGGGCCAGCACCATATCCATGCAAACCGCGAAAAACCTCTTTTTATGGCCCCAAAGAAGCTACATCCGCAAAGCCATCGAAATTCCCCTCACTTTTATGATGGAACTCGCATGGCCAAAACGCAGAATGCTGGAAATCTATCTGAACATAGTTGAATGGGGGCCCGGTATTTTCGGCGTTGAGGCAGCATCAAACTATCATTTCAAAAAATCCGCCCGCTCCATTAACCAAAAAGAAGCCAGCCTGTTGGCGGCATCCCTGCCAAATCCGATAGTCCGCCGCGCCGGACGTCCAGGACCCAAAACGAGAAAACACTCAAATGTCATTGCCACAAGGGTAAACGCCGCCACGCCCCGAACGGCATGCATATTCAACAAATAAAAAACACCAACTAACACTGGAAAACAAACGCAAACCAGACTATAAGGACCATTGAATTATTTAACGGAGCTCAATGCTCCCCCAAATCAATGATTTCAGTGAATTAAATCATCTCACGCATCCCCTGGTTTCGCAAAAAGACCCAGGTGAGCTGAACGGCGGGATGGTTTTGCAAATTGAGGAGAATAAAATGGCAGTTCCAAAGAGTAAAATCTCACGCATGAAGCGTGGTTTCCGGCGTTCCGCAGATGCCCTCAGCCAGCAATCATACGTGACAGATAAAGAGTCGGGCGAACTACGCCGGCCACATCATATTGATCTCAAATCTGGCAAATATCGCGGTCGCCAAATACTTGAACCAAAGAGCGACTTTTAAGGTCTAAAGCCACACTCTGCATTTTTGAGACTGATCATAGATCACATGCCGCCCGGCCAAGACAATTCAATGTCACTTAATTCTATTATGAATCAAGTGTTTACCAAGGTGGCGCAAGAAAATACATGGCCTCCATATTAGAGTACTCTTTTTGATGCTATTCATTAAACGGAATACATTCTAAGATATGACGCATACAGGCACAAAAGAGATAGTCGAGGAGTTTGACAATGTCGATTAAGGCAATTCCGTTACTCGTTTTTTCGTTAATCCTCTACAATGTTATCGCCTTTCTAGGTGGTGGCAGTGTTGAAAACCCCATTGAAATATTCCAATCAAAACTCTTTGGAATTCCAATGCCCCTGGGTGGTAAATGGGAATTTTATCTCGGTGACCTCATCATCATCATTTCACTTCTGCTATTGGGCATTGAAGTAATAAAAGCCACCTATACCCGTGGTGCAGGCCTGGCCGATCAGGCACTTTCGATGATCCTGGCCGTCATCTGCATTATCGAATTCATTCTGGTGCCAAAAGCAGCAACTTCAATATTCTTCATGATTATGATGATGACCATTATCGATGTAATCGCTGGCGCAATTATTGGTATCCGCACCGCCCGCCGCGACTTCGGTATAGGCGGAGACCTCGGCTAAAGCATTCCAATTGCACTCTTCTGATCCATGCCAAAACGGTCAGAACCAAAGGCTCTACATTATCAAGCGGCCATACTTAATGTATGGCTGCTTTTTTAATTCCAAAACCCGAAAAACAATACAATCTTTGGTTGATATTAAGGAATTACCTCTAGCTTGAACCTCGAATTCTGATGATTTTTGGACAATCAAGCCATCCCTGCAAAAATGCAAGGGCTCAGCCAATATTCCCGGCACCATCCAAAATTCTCAGGGACTGCGAACAGCAATATAGGGGCGGAATGCGTGAGCGACACAAGCGGAAGACGAGCGATCAGAGATAGTGAAACAAACGGCGACAATCCCTCAAATGTTGCCGCCACTCAAAATTCGCTCAACGATACCAACAGCGCCATGGCGTACGAACACACATCAACGCCAAACGATCACACCCCCCCTGAATTGCGCTCAACGGATGATATTCTTGTCCACGCCAATGAAGTCACCTTCCAGTGGAATGTGCGCGAAGATACCATTATCTGGGGCACCCAATTTCAAAGCGTCCTGAATATTCCTGCGGAATTTTCAATTCGCAACCATGACGACCTCTTGCGCCATATTGGCCGCAAAACCGCACAAGCAAGAATAGAAGCGATCAAACAAACCGCCGATGAAACAGAACCAGAAAACTCGTACACAGTCTCGTATAAATTCAATCCCGATCCATGGGACCACGATGACTACATCTGGATAGAAGAACGCGGATATAGCTGCACTGCCCCAGGTACCGGCGCATTAATCACACGCGGTGTACTCCGCGTTGTGACAGAACATCGCGAAGAGCTGAACAATCTAAAATTCTGGGCAACCAGAGATGAAGTTACTAGCCAGTTAAATCGCCCCCAGCTGATACGCGAAATCGAATCCGCACTGAAAATAAGCAAGCAGAAAAAACACTCATCGGTGTTTCTGCTTGCTGCAGTCGAAAATCTCGCATTCATCAATGAAAGCTATGGCTATGCAGTCGGAGATGAAGTCTTATCCGTCATCGGTCAACGGTTTTCGCACATGCTCCGTACCAAAGATTGCATTGGTCGTCACTCAGCAAACAAATTTGGCATATTGCT
>Ga0209633_10003351_pt1 | contig 14834 bp, 12 predicted proteins | sample Cruoilmetagenom1_FD_187290 | JGI IMG/M metagenome (GOLD analysis project Ga0209633, IMG submission 187290) | Oil polluted marine microbial communities from Coal Oil Point, Santa Barbara, California, USA - Sample 1 (SPAdes) (version 2) | ecosystem: Environmental > Aquatic > Marine > Oil seeps ... | reverse complement strand
GAGGATGATCCGCCGGACTGGTTTGATGAAGACCCCGAAGCCATCTATAGCGGGATTAATGAGGGTCAGCTGGAATTTCTGGAAAAGCCATCAAAAACCCCGGTTCATCATCACCACAATACCTTGATTGTCCTACCTGAAAGTATAGAAACAGGTTGGGTCAAGCTGGTTCAATGCCATGAAAATCTTGATGAGTTCCCTAGCGCGCAGATTGTCTATAACAAAAATAAGGTGCGGGATATCAAATTGACGACGTATCAAAATATAGGCAAGGCCTGGGTGCAAGATTCATCTATACAACTGAAAGATATAAAAAATAATGCACGTTTGTGTATTGAAGCCGAGAGCAGGGCATTGTGGCCACAGGCCGATGGATCATACCTTATGCAGAATGGGCCTTTTATGAGAAAGTTTCTGGATGGTTATTTTCCTATGAGAGTGTCGATGGATATCAAGTTGCCGCCGGGCTTGACCTTTTTGAGTATCGAGCCGGTTGAGCAAAAAGGCTTCAGGGTGGTTAAAGGGAAGCAGGGGATACATTTTGATGCCTGGTTTGAAGGGAAGCTGACAACAAAAATTCGATTAAATTACCAGGAACCTGACTGACAGCGGAATAACAATGAACGAGCCAAAAAATCCAAAAATACTGAATGCTGAGATAGTCGCGCAAACACGTATATTTAAGATAGAACAGTTGGACCTGGAGTTTTCCAATGGTGTTGTTGCACAATATGAGCGTCTACTGGGTTCCAAACGTGGCGCCGTCCTGATAGTGCCCATGCTGGATAATGATACGGTGCTACTGATCAGGGAGTACGCGGCAGGCTTGCATCGCTATGAGCTGGGTCTCCCGAAAGGAAAAATCGAAGGCGATGAAGGTATCCTTGAGGCGGCTAATCGCGAGATACAGGAAGAAGTCGGTTATGCTTCAAGGAAGCTTGAACATATTAATTCTATGACGCTGGCACCCGGTTACCTGAGTCATACCACACATATTGTGCTGGCCAGGGATCTCTACGAGGCTCGAGCAGAAGGCGATGAACCTGAAGAGATCGAGGTCGTGCCATGGTCGTTGGCGGATCTGGATAAGCTATTGCTGCGTGATGATTTTAGTGAAGCGCGAAGTATTGCTGCATTGTATATGGTGCGAGAAGGATTGCTGTCAGGTGGGTGACGCAATAATATGACAGAACAGTAACCTGTTGCAGTGTGTCATTTTTTTTACCGTTCCCATTTTTTGAAGCGTTTTTTACAATACTTATGCAAGGCATGGTAGTCCTGAAAGAAAAGTTTAAAGTTCTTTTCCGGAGGCTCATCGTATTCGCAAAAATCATTATCATAGGCACGGCAAATTTCCGGGCGTTTTTCATAAATGCCGCAAACCCCGTTCGGCTGCAGGTGGGTGCATTTAGAGCGAAACATTAAATACCAGCCATCGGTATCCTGATAAATATACGTATTTTCATGGGATATCTGCCACAGTAAATGTTCAAAATCATACTTTGAACGCGGCGTTTCTATATTCTGGGTGAAGTAGGTACAGCATTTGGAGCCTTCACAAAAACTACATTTATTCTCGGATGTTATTTTTATATTTTCCAGATTGATTTCAGTCATGATTCGCTCCAACGTGAATGCAGATATTATACCAGAGAATCATGAATTGAGACTGCTAAAATCAAAACGATCAAATGAAAAAGAATCGTCGTGTAACAGGCCAGCCTTGATGCGCATAGGTTGTTCGCCGATGGTGACTTCCATGATCCGGTTTTCCTGGTAGACTTTTTTGGTAGTCAGTAATGTCGCGGGTTGTCCGTATTGAGTCTGGCTGCTGATAAAGATGGCAGGAAATGTATTGTTGACATTGGGGCCATCACTTAAACGACACATCGCCGGGAGCAGATTGCCTGGGACAAATTTAATACCAACGTGGATATGGTTGTTGCGGCCACTACGTATCCAGCGAATGATCGCTATTCGACCATTCCTTTTTCCTTCAATGGATTCTTCAGATAACAGGCCTATGATTTCACCTACCCTGACATCGTAGCGCGTTGTCTGCTGGTAAGTTAGGCTGAGTCCTGTTTCACTTTCATTAGTGATTGTCCAGGGCTCGAGTAAATGTTGTCCAAAGCTGTCTGCATTGGAATCAAGGACCTGTTCCAGTTCCTGCTTACCCAGATTAAGAAAGTGATTGATAGCGTCAATGCCAAAAGTCAGTTTGCAGATTCGCTGCTTTTCAATGCGCTCAGATTGGCGCAACGGGTCTTCCTGTGAGGGGGCGTTGAGACGTTGTAATAATTCGATTTCGTTTTTAATAGAGAGCGCACTCCCTTCTGTTTCGAGCAGGCTGATTTCTTTCCTGATTTTTTCAATCATGACAGTTGGGTTAATGAGGAGGGTCATTTCATTAGAATGGGTGCTGGATAATTTAGAAATGAGTCGTGGGGGTGAATCCTGTGTCAGGTCATTGGCAAACACTTTTCCTGCGTTTGCGGACGTGTTGCTACTGGATAGTTGGATAAATCGGGAAAACCGCGACAGTCGCTCATACAGTTTTTCTGCTACGCCTGAGGGTAGCTGATAGGGGTCGATGCATCCCAGATACATGATCTGTTTATAAAGATCGCCGATGGTCGTGGCGGCCAGGCTCAGGTTGCCGGTTTCTACGTCACGGTCAAGTAGCTGTGTATGTTTTGCCAGTAGATAGAGTTGGTTTATATCCTGATACAGGTGTTGCGGTGCAGATAGGTATGAGCGATAGCAGTGCAGCAGTGTTAACGAAAGTACTTCAATCGCATGGTAAAGTGGCAGGAGTATGTCCTTGCGTTGTCGTGACGGCTGGTTTTCAAATGCATTTTTTATAATAATTTTATAGCCATCCGCCAGTGTCAGGTAGAGCATGGTTGTTTGTGATTGTAGTTGCACGCGCTCATCGTCCTTGATGGATAATCGTTTAAGTGCATCCTGATTTAGTGTTGGGTTATGCAGTAGTACCGTGGTCCGGTATTCCTGCAGGAGTTCAAGACGTTGTTTCGAGCCCAGCTCGTGCTGATGGGTTGAGTGAATCGCTTCTGTTAGTTGTTTGACGGTTGATTTCGGTTTCAGCAGAGGCAGGCCTTCGAGCCAGTGTTTTAATTCATTGCACTCAAGTTTGACATCCGGATCAGGTGTTCCCCTTTGTGTAGACATTCTTAGTGCAATCTGTTCTATGGGTTTCATGTTCGCAGTACTGTAAAAAATGCTCGCATTATCATAGATGGAATTTCGACGGGTTTAAGTAATAGGCGGTGAACGGGGTTATCTTGTATGGCGCTGACGTGGCTTATTGCCCGGTTTGTTATTTCTTTGTGATGGCTTGTGACTTCTGGGAGGACGCTGGATTTTTACAGCAGGTTTAATATCTGTCAGGAGTTCAGCGCTGACACTTTCCTGATTGATTTTATGGCCTATGTATTCTTCAATATCAGGTAGTGAATAGGCGGAATCTTCGCAGGCAAAGCTGATAGCATCGCCACTGGCCCCCGCCCTGGCAGTCCTGCCAATGCGATGTACATAATCTTCAGGGTCCTGGGGCAAGTCAAAGTTAAAAACATGACTCACGCCGGTTATATGTAAGCCACGGGCAGCAACATCCGTAGCCACCAGGATAGGTAGTTCCCCGTCCTGGAACTGTTTCAACAGGGATTGGCGTTTCTTTTGCGGGACATCACCCGAGAGGATGGCAGACTTGATCCCGTTTCCTTCGAGATAGGCCCAGATGCGTTCAACCATGCGTTTCGTATTGGCAAAAATAATGCTGCGATTAGCTTCGTGTGATTTTATCAGGTTGATCAGGACTGGAATTTTTTCACTATTGGCCGTGTAATAGACGGTTTGTTGCACCTTGTCTGCGGTGACCGTGTCAGATTCGATCTTGATCTTTTCAGGCTGGTTCATGTGTTCATAAGCCAGCTCGGTTACTTTGAAGTTCAAGGTCGCCGAGAACAGCAGGTTAAGACGCAGCTCCGGTTTTGGCATCTTGCGAAACAGGTAACGGATATCATTGATAAAACCAAGGTCAAACATCCTGTCTGCCTCATCGACCACCATCACCTGTATGTCACGGAGGTTGTAAACATGTTGTTTAAAATAATCGATCAAGCGTCCTGGAGTGCCGATCAGGATATCAACCCCGGACTCGATTTGTTTGCGTTGTTTCTCATAATCGGTTCCACCATAGGCAACGGCCACCTTGAAATCACAAAATTCACCAAGTTGTTCGGCATCGTTGAAAATCTGTATGGCCAATTCACGGGTAGGTGCGAGGATAAAGGCGCGCGGGTTTTTCTTGCCTGAGTTTTTTTCGTTTGCATGTGTCAGCAAGTGGTGGAAAGTAGCCAGCAGGAAGGCCGCCGTTTTACCGGTTCCTGTTTGTGCCTGTCCGGCAATGTCCTTGCCCTTTAGGGCGATGGGCAGGGTTTCGGCTTGAATCGGCGTGCAATATTCAAATCCGGATTTATGGATGCCTTTTAGTAGTTCAGGGGCCAAACCCAGTTGTTCGAATGTGATATCGGATAGATGTTTTTCTTCTGACATGTAATATTTTTTAGCTTTTATTTAATGGTCCGGCCCATTTTGATACGGGGCGCATGGTCTGCAAATTTCATGAATTTCGCCAATAAGATATTGATCTTAGCAGCTTTGTCGTTTAAATCGAATGTTTTATGGGTTTTTTTTGCTGGTTTTTTAATTGTAAACCATGAAAGGCTTGTTTTCTTTCGCAGTTTCGGCTCAAATGGTCTAGTATTCTGTGAATGAACGGATAGTTGCTCGAAAAGGGATATGCATTCGTGCATTGATTTTTGCCCGCAGTCACTGTCTATAATGTTAAAAAACAAATAGGAGATATATCGGCGTGAGTGAACAGATTGTTTACCTTTCTGATGGTTCTTTCGAGGATGAAGTCCTCAAATCTGACCACCCTGTATTGGTGGATTATTGGGCAGAGTGGTGTGGGCCCTGTAAGATGATTGCCCCCATTCTTGATGAAATTGCCGGTGAATATGCAGGTAAGTTGAAAATAGCAAAACTTAATATCGATGATAATCCTGAAACTCCCCCTAAATATGGAATTCGCGGCATACCGACATTAATGCTATTCAAGGGTGGTAATGTTGAGGCCACCAAAGTAGGCGCTGTATCAAAATCGCAATTAACTGCCTTTCTGGACAGTAATCTCTGATTTATTTTCGTCCAGCCCTTGAAAGGGCTGGACGAAAATGGTTAAGCGTGCTACCTTTACAGATCAAGAATAATTCTTTTAAACCTAAGTCATTTCTTAGTTATAACTAACCCGGGAATCTCCCAGATAAATTTATAAACCAGATATAATTTATAAATCAGCCAGTCCGGTTCCCTGTTTTTTTACAATCCCCTGAATAATAATTTGTCATGAATCTTACTGAATTAAAAACGAAATCTGCCTCTGAATTAGTTGATATAGCCGCTTCCCTGAAACTTGAAGGCCTTGCCCGCTCAAGGAAACAGGATGTCATTTTCGGGATACTCAAAGCCCAGGCCAAAAATGGTGAAGACATTTTTGGCGATGGTGTTCTGGAAATCCTTCAGGATGGCTTCGGGTTTTTAAGGTCCGCTGACAGTTCCTATCTGGCGGGTCCTGATGATATCTATGTATCACCGAGCCAGATTCGTCGCTTCAGCTTACGCACGGGCGATACGGTTTCCGGAAAAATTCGTCCGCCCAAAGATGGTGAACGTTATTTTGCATTACTCAAGGTCAAGGAAATCAACTTTGATACACCGGATAATGCCCGTAACAAGATCCTGTTCGAGAACCTGACGCCGTTGTTCCCCACGAAACGTTTAAGAATGGAGCAGGGTAATGGTAGTTCCGAGGATATTACCTCGAGGATTATTGATTTGGCTGCCCCCGTAGGTAAAGGTCAGCGTGGTTTGATTGTTTCGCCGCCCAAGGCCGGTAAAACAATGATGTTGGCCAGTATCGCGCAATCGATTGCAACCAATTGTCCTGATTGTCATCTCATTGTCCTGCTCATCGATGAACGCCCTGAAGAAGTCACTGAGATGTCGCGTTCTGTCCGTGGTGAGGTCATCTCCAGTACATTTGATGAACCTGCCAGTCGCCATGTGCAGGTAGCTGAAATGGTGATCGAGAAGGCCAAGCGCCTGGTCGAACATAAAAAAGATGTCGTTATATTACTGGATTCTATTACACGTCTTGCGCGTGCATATAACACAGTGATTCCGTCCTCCGGTAAAGTGCTGACCGGCGGTGTCGATGCTAATGCGCTACATCGTCCCAAGCGCTTCTTTGGCGCTGCCAGAAATATCGAGGAAGGCGGTAGCCTGACGATCCTGGCGACGGCACTGGTCGATACCGGTTCGCGTATGGATGATGTGATCTACGAGGAATTCAAGGGTACGGGTAACATGGAGGTCCATCTGGATCGACGTATCGCTGAAAAACGTATCTTCCCGGCGATCAACATCAATCGCTCAGGTACACGACGCGAGGAAAAAATTACGGACCAGGAAGAATTACAGATGGTCTGGATCCTGCGAAAAATACTCCATCCGATGGACGAGCTGGCAGCGATGGAGTTCTTGATGAACAAGTTGAAAGATACCAAAACCAATGATGAGTTCTTTTCATCCATGAAGCGCGGTTAATTTATTTGACCGCCTGTATTTTAGTATCATGTCTTTGCTGCACTGGTTAAAGAACGCTATGATCTTCAGGCAATGACTGCAGGTCGAAGCGATTAACTCGCTGACCTGCTGACGCCTAAACCACTTAATAAAAAGCGTAATACATCCCCCCTTCAGAAAATAATCAATCACTTAACCATACTGTGACATTGTCTGGCTGATAAGGCTAAAGGATCGAGTCATCAGGACGAACACCTGATGTATCAACTTTCAATGGAGCCTGGTCATGGAGAAGATTTACCTGGTAATACCGCTGTTTTTTCTGGCGAACCCGGTTATGGCAGAGGACTGGTCTCTTTCAGGTAAAGTGTCCAGTTTGGGATATTCATTAGAGTTGGGGCATTCCATTTCCAGATCTAACCACCTTAATGGTCGTGTTGCCACTTACTTGTTCAGCTATTCGGACACAGTGACTGAGAGCGGTATTGATTATGATGCTTCTGTCAATCTGCGCAGCGCTGGCTTGTTGCTGGACTGGCATCCGGGTGGCTCTGATTTCCGTTTTACCGTGGGTGGTTACTATAATGGTAATGAAGGTGACCTGGAAGCCCGGTCGGTTTCAGGCACGTACGATATCAATGGGACGCTCTATAATGTGAGTGATGTCGGCTCATTACGGGGTGACCTGGCCTATGGCTCGTCGGCACCTTATCTTGGAATCGGCTGGGGTAATATCGCTTCCGCCCAACGTGGCTGGGGCATGGCCTGGGATTTAGGAGTGCTCTATCAGGGAGAGCCGGATGTCGGCTTGAATGTGACATGTTCTCCCAGTCTGAGTAGTGGACAGTGCGCGGCCCTGAATAGCGATGTGGAGGCAGAATCACAGGCTTTAAGGACAGACATCGAGCAGAATAAATGGTATCCAGTACTTTCTCTGGGTGTCTTATACCGGTTCTAGACTGAGCATGACTTAATCGGTATCACCACCCAGGTTATAGAGCCTTTGAATACGTCTGGACAGGGGCGGGTGGGTCGCCATCAAAGAGCTGGCTTTCTCGCTAAAATTTCTGAAAGGGTTAACGATAAACATGTGTTGGGTAGCGCGATTAGCACCATCAAACCTGACTGTTTCATGTGATAACTTCTCCAGTGCCGATATCAGCGCATGCGGGTTGCGTGTGATCTTTACACTGGATGCATCGGCAAGAAATTCACGTTGCCTGGAGACGGCCATTTGCACCAGACGCGCTATCATGGGAGCTAGCATGGCGAATACCAGCAGGACAATAAACAGGATGGCGCCGCCCGCATTATTTCCTTTGCTACTGCGACCATGACCGCCAAATAAAGAACCGCGTAATACACCATCACTCAGTAATACAATCAGCCCGACAAGGACACTGACAGCCGTGGCATAGCGGATATCCCAGTTGACGATATGCCCCATCTCATGACCAATGACGGCCTGTAGCTCATCACGGTTGAGTTTTCTCAGAAGGCCACGGGTAACTGCAACCGTGGCATGGCTGGGTGACATGCCGGTTGCGAAGGCATTCATGGCCTCTGTTTCTATAATAAACACGGCCGGCTTAGAGACACCGGCTCCCAGGGCCATTTCCTCTACGACATTATGCAACTGCGCTTCTCTTTCGGGGTTTGCCGGAGTCGCACCCGTCATTTTTATAATGATGCGATCACCCTGTTTGAAGGCTATCCATATCCATACCAGACTAATACCGAGGAAGCCAAAGGCTGCCAGTATCCCCCATTGACTGAAAAACAGTATCGATGCGTGCGGGGTGGGCAACTGGCCCATACTGGCTTGCAAGATCCAGCCCACCAGGTATCCGAGCAAACCCGCCATGACGATCAGTACGCCAACCAGTCGTCGTGTGGCTCGCTGATTATTTCGGCTGGCGGCGATAAAGTCTGTGCGGCGCAGGATTTTTTTCTGTGTGCGTGGTTTGTCAGTGCTGTCAGATTTGTGTGATTTTGGTTTTACCGGTGTGATTTGCGCATTACATAAACGACAGGTACTGTTTTGTCTCCAGTTGAGTGTGCCACACTCCGGACAGGGGAAGGTATAGTGCTTTGGCATTACCGAACTGCCCGGTAAGCCAATCAGCGCAGGTTGACAGCAGGTGTGGCTGTTTCAGTCTCGGCCACCTCAAAATAGGTCGCCCGCTTGAAGGAAAACATATTGGCAATGATGTTGGAAGGGAAAGTTTCTACACCATTATTCATGGCCATCACACTATCGTTATAGAATTGGCGGGAGAAGGCAATCTTGTTTTCCGTGCCACTGAGTTCTTCCATCAAACGGCTGACGTTTTCATTGGCCTTAAGATCAGGGTAGTTTTCCATCAGTGCAAATAATTTTCCCAGGGCGCCACTGAGAATGCCTTCCGCTGCAATGGCTTCTTCTGGATTATGTGCATTAACAGCGCCACTACGTGCCTGGATGACTTTTTCCAGGGTCTCTTGTTCGTAAGACATGTAGTCTTTGACGACTTCAACCAGGTTCGGGATAAGATCGTGGCGTCTCTTTAATTGCACGTCGATTTGACGCCATGCATTCTTGACCTGGTTGCGAAGATTAACCAGCTTGTTAAAAATTCCTACAACCCAGAACACCAGAGCGGCAATGATGCCGATACCTATCCAACTTGCTGTTTCCATCAAGAGCTCCTTTATTGGCTCGATTTACCTGCGACTATAGTATTTTTTTTTTAGAGTGACAGCAACTATAAAACATTAAAAATAATAATGTTTATCCTCGTCTGGCAATTTAATAAATCTGAACGTTATAATGCTTGCTGACACCGCGAAGGAGAATTAAATGAGAAGACTACTATTGGCATGCACTGTCCTGTTGTTTGCCACAACATCAGTCTATGCAGGCGCATCTGCTCAAGGGCCAGTGCAAGCTGATTATAAAACGACCCGTATGGTCAAGGATGATTACGCCTTTACCGTGGATTCGATCAAGGGTGCTATCGGTGATCGTGGTATCAAGATTAATGGTGTCAATTATATCGGTAAGATGTTACACCGTACGGCTGAAGCGGTTGGTGCGACCAAGGATATTTACAAGTATGCCCAGGCCTATAATTTCTGCAGCTCGACGTTATCTCGCGCCACCATGGAAGCTGACCCGCATAATGTCGCATTCTGTCCTTACATTATTACGATTTATGAATTGACCGATGAGCCGGGCAACGTCTATATCACCTATCGAAAACCCTTGCTGGTGGGTAGTGAAGCATCAAAAAAATCCCTGAAAGCGATTGGTGACCTGCTTGATGGTATTGTCAATGATGCCCTGAACTAGGGCCTGTTAACCCTAATGACGCCCCCGCGCTGGAGCCCGAAGGGACGGGGCCATTTTTTCCCGGAACCGCGTTGCATTTCGCTTATGTACGGCAAGTACACTACGCTCAATGCGCCTTGTTCCGAAAAAAAATGGCCTCCGTCGCGGGTGCGTCATTAGTGTTAACAGGCCCTAGCTCGCCAATTATATAAAAGAGCATGACCAGCCAAAGGCTGGTCATGTGGCAAAAAATGATTAGCCTTTTTCTCTGTTGATAGCGCGATAACCGATATCCTTTCGATAGAACACGCCATCCCAGTGGATCTGCTGTGCCAGAGAGTAGGCGTTTTTCTGTGCCTCTGTCACAGAGTCGCCCAGTGCAACAGCGCAGAGAACTCGTCCACCCGCAGTGACGATATGACCATCCTTCTCGGCAGTGCCTGCGTGGAAAACTTTTTCATCCTTGCTTTCCTGCGATGGTAGTCCGCTAATGATATGACCACTCTGATAATCAGCCGGGTAGCCACCGGCTGCGAGGACCACGCCTAACGATGCGCGCTGATCCCATTCGGCACTGACTTCATGCAGGCGTTTCTGCAGTGCTGCCAGACACAGCTCGACCAGGTCAGAGCGCAGGCGCATCATAATGGGTTGTGTTTCCGGGTCACCAAAACGGCAGTTGTATTCCAGCACCTTTGGTGTGCCATCGGGGGCAATCATAATACCGGCATAGAGGAAGCCCGTGTAGGGGTGGCCTTCAGCGGCCATGCCTTCGATAGTGGGTTTGATGACTTCATTCATGATGCGCTGGTGCATAGTATCCGTGACGGCAGGTGCAGGGGAGTAGGCACCCATGCCGCCCGTGTTAGGGCCTTTGTCACCTTCATCACGGGCCTTGTGGTCCTGGGAGGTGGCCAATGCCAATATGTGTTCACCATCCGCCATGACGATGAAGCTGGCTTCTTCACCTTGCAGGAATTCCTCGATGACAACGCGATGGCCGGCCTCGCCAAAGGCATTGCCAGCGAGCATGTCGCGTATGGCATTATTGGCCTGCTCGATGTCCGTGGCTATGATGACCCCCTTGCCTGCAGCCAGGCCGTCGGCCTTGACCACGATAGGCGCCCCCATTTTTTTTACATAGGCCTCGGCGGCATCCACGTCAGTAAAGCTTTGATAGTCAGCGGTGGGAATATGGTGCCTGGCGAGGAAATCCTTGCTGAAACGTTTGGAACCCTCTAGCTGAGCCGCTGCTTTTGAAGGTCCGAAGATCGGCAGGTCACGTGAGTCGAAGTAATCGACAATACCCATGACCAGTGGCACTTCGGGGCCAACGATGGTTAGTCCAATCTGATTGTCGCGGGCGAAATCTGCCAGGCCTTCAAGATCATCTACCTTGATGGGTACGTTGCGCAAATGCGGTTCAGTCGCAGTACCGGCATTGCCGGGGGCGACGTAGACAGTATCTACCTGTTTAGATTGTGCAGCCTTCCAGGCCAGGGCATGTTCACGTCCACCATTACCGATTACCAATACATTCATTTGTAGCCTATTCCAGTATGCGATTGATTAAATAAATTTGTTTATTATATCGTAGACAGCCATTTTATGACGCATTTATCACTAAATTTTTGCGTGATTCTGCCGCTATAGTCATCACCATGGTTTTCGCCCTAAAAACACCTATTTCCCTATGATGATGAATAGACCTAAAATCGATAAGAAACAAAGATTAAGCTTATTGACCCAACCGATTCGTCGGATCATGATGGCAGGGTTTGTTCTGGTAGCCGTTGTGCCTCTGCTGTTTCTTGGGGTCAAGCTCTACGATTTAGCCTGGGATGAGTCATGGCGTGAAATAACAGAAAAGCATCAACTGTTGGCGCAAAACCTGGCGTCACCTATCTCACTTTATATCGAAGATCAGCGGGCATCGCTTGGCCAGTTGGATGGCTTTATCAATTATGCTATTGCTGACGGTTCTATTAATGAGCTGGGTCCGGATCAACGTGAAGCCATTACCCAGTCTATGCATCGCCTACAGGGGTTCCGTTCTGTCTCTGTGGTGAATGCGGATGGCAAAATCGTTATCTCAACAAGAAAAAAATTATCAAAAAGCGAGTATTTCCTGTTTCAAAATGAAACCTGTTTTGTTAATACCCGCAAGCAGGGTCGTTGGTTTCTCTCGGGAGTTAAGCCGAGCCCCTTTGATAAAAAGCCAGCAGTGATTATGTCAGTGCCCTTGCTGGACCGCTATGGTTTGCAGACGGCCGTCGTCATGGGGGAATTGCGTATTGATTTGCTGGAGGCGTTGCGTAAAAAAATAAGGTTTGGTCAAAAGGGACACTCAGCCATTCTGGACCAGAATGGTCGTGTGCTGGCACATCCCAACCCTGAGTGGATGGCCGAAATGAGAGACCTGTCCGCATGGGATATTACGCGGAAAATGATGCGTGGCGAGACAGGTGTGACAGAATTCTACTCGCCCTTCATCAAGGCCAATATGGTCGCGGGTTATGCCACCGTACCAGGTATCAACTGGGGTATTATGGTCCCCCAGCCCAGGCCCGAGGTAGAAGCGCGAGTCAATCGCATCTTATATGCGCAGATGCTATGGATGGTTATCGGCCTGGTGATGGCATTGATCATAGCTTATTTGCTGACCCGATGGATTTCGACACCCTTAAAAAGGATGAGTGTTGCGATCAATCAGATGGTCAAGGACAAATGTGAAGGCGGTTTACCCATTATCGGCGGCAATGAGCCTTTGGAAATACGCAGTCTACGAGCCAGTTTTGAGACGCTGGTCGGTGGATTGCAGGAAGCTCGACGCGATCTTGATGAAATGAATCAAACCTTGCAACAGCGTGTATTTGAGGCAACCAGCGAACTTCGCGTGGCAAATAAACAGCTGCAAACAGTGGCATCACAAGATTACTTGACGCGCTTGTATAACCGCCGCTATTTTGAGTCAACCCTGCTAAAAAAAATTGCTACCTCGACGGAGACAGGTGCTTGCTTGAGTCTGATCATGATTGATATCGATAATTTCAAATTGATCAATGATCAATTCGGGCATGCGGCGGGTGATCATGTGTTGATTTGTATGGCTAATATTCTCAGGGAGCAGGTTGGAGAAGATCACTTGATCGCGCGCTATGCAGGTGATGAATTCCTGGTGCTTCTGGAAAAAGATCTTGATGTTGCAGAGATTCTTGCGAGAAAGATTGTGGGTGAAGTAGGTGAAAAAAGTTTTTACTGGGAAGATGAAGAAATCAGGGTGACAGTAAGCATCGGCCTGTATCAGCAAAATGATGATGAAGATTGCAGCGTCGATAGCCTGTTGCAAGGGGCCGACCAGGCACTCTATCACGCCAAGGAGGATGGGCGTAACAGGGTGTCGGTCACTGATCGATAATTATCTGAAAGGACGGCCGTGGTCGATTGTAATACCCAGTCGTTTTAGTGTCTGAAATGCCTCATACCGGTAAAGACCATGGCAATATTATGTTCGTTGGCGGCAGCAATGACTTCATCGTCACGCATTGAGCCACCTGGCTGTATAACCGCCGTAATACCCACCTCGGCAGCGGAGTCCAGGCCGTCCCTGAAGGGGAAGAAGGCGTCAGAAGCCATTACCGAGCCCTTGACCACAAGGTCAGCGTCTGCCGCCTTGATGGCGGCTATACGCGCGCTGTATACACGACTCATCTGGCCTGCGCCGACACCGATCGTCATGCCGCCCTTGCAGTACACGATGGCGTTGGATTTAACGAATTTACCCACCTTCCAGGCGAACATCAGGTCCTGCATCTCCTGAGTATCGGGCTTGCGCTCAGTCACTACTTTGAGGTCATCAATGCTAACCATGCCCAGATCCCTGTCCTGAATCAGCAGACCCCCGTTGACCCGTTTAAAATCAAAACCAGGGACGGCCTCCTTGCTCCATTGCCCACATGAGAGGACGCGTACATTTTTCTTGCCCCGCAGTATGTCGGCGGCATCACTATTAATGGAAGGGGCAATGATAACCTCGACAAATTGCCTGTCGACGATGGCGCTGGCCGTCGTTGCATCCAATGCTCGATTAAAGGCAATGATACCGCCGAAGGCTGAAGTGGGGTCAGTGCTATAGGCGCGATCATAGGCTTGCATGATCGTGTCACCTATGGCCACGCCGCAGGGGTTGGCATGTTTGACGATGACGCAGGCAGGCACGTCAAACTGCTTGACGCATTCCAGAGCGGCATCGGTGTCAGCGATATTGTTGTATGAGAGTTCCTTGCCCTGGATTTGTGTGGCGGTGGATATGCAGGCATCAGCAGGTGAATGTTCACGATAAAAGGCTGCTTGCTGGTGCGGGTTTTCGCCATAGCGCATTTCCTGTGTCTTCAGGTACTGACTATTAAATGTGCGCGGGAAATACCCCTGGGATCCATCCTGTTGATAACGTCCGAGGTAGTTGGCAATGGCGCCATCATAACGTGCCGTGTGTTCGAATACTTTTGTTGCCAGGTTGAAACGCATGGCGTCGGATATCGAACCGTTATTTTGGTGCATCTCCTGTAATACGCGTTCATAGTCGCTGGCATCGACAATCACCGTCACGTCCTGATGATTTTTTGCCGCAGCTCTCAGCATGGTCGGCCCACCGATATCGATATTTTCGATGGCCAGGTCCAGATTACAATCCGGGCGTTCGATGGTTTGCTCAAAGGGATAGAGGTTGACGATCACCATGTCGATGGGTGGGATGTCATTGTCTTTCATGACCTGCTCATCAATGCCGCGACGACCCAACAATCCGCCATGGATTTTGGGGTGCAATGTTTTCACGCGTCCATTGAACACG
>Ga0209633_10003350_pt1 | contig 14836 bp, 15 predicted proteins | sample Cruoilmetagenom1_FD_187290 | JGI IMG/M metagenome (GOLD analysis project Ga0209633, IMG submission 187290) | Oil polluted marine microbial communities from Coal Oil Point, Santa Barbara, California, USA - Sample 1 (SPAdes) (version 2) | ecosystem: Environmental > Aquatic > Marine > Oil seeps ... | reverse complement strand
TCATGATGAAAAACCCCATGTAAAGAAAGTTGTGAACGATCATGTTAGTTCTGTTGCATGCGAAACCTGTCACATCCCCACCTTTGCCAGGGAAGAGCCCACTGTGACGTGGTGGGACTGGTCCACAGCCGGACAGGACATAAGCCCCGATCCCGACGAATTCGGAAAGCCTGTATATAATAAAAAGAAAGGGGATTTCCTTTGGGAGAAAAATGTAATCCCGGCATATAAGTGGTACAATGGACAAGCTGACTATTACCAGCCAGGAGATCCTATTGATCCTGAAAATATGGTTGAGATAAACAAACTTTCCGGCAATATCTATGATGAGAATGCCAAGATCACCCCTTTCAAGTTGATGCGCGGCAAGCAAATTTATGATTCAAAGAACCGCTACTTAATCACCCCAAAAATGTTCGGCGAAGGGGGTTACTGGTCAAGCTTCGATTGGAATAAGGCCGCAGAATTAGGAATGGCTACAAGCAATCTGGCCTACTCAGGGAAGTATAATTTTGTGGAAACAAAAATGTACTGGCCTATCAATCATATGGTTGCCCCAGCCAAAAAATCCCTGAAGTGTACCGATTGTCATACCCGAAAGGATTCAAAACGACTTAACTGGGCAGAACTGGGATATGAAGGCGATCCCATGACAGTTGGAGGAAGAGCCAAATAAAAATTCTTATGAAAAAAATCATTGCCCTTTTGATCCTGGTTAGCATACCGGGGATTACTACATATGCTAACTCGCCTAATAGCGATTCAGCCAATAACACCGCTTACAGTACACCCGAAGAACAGGGGATCTCTTCCAGATCCATTCTAAAGTTTATTGAAGCATTAGAAGAAGCTCAGCCTGATGCCATTCACAGCGTGATGATCCGGCGACATGGAAAGATTGTGAGTCAAGGCTGGTGGGCACCTTATGCTCCCGAAACACCCCACCTCCTGTGGTCTCTTTCCAAAAGCTTTACCTCCACTGCCATCGGATTAGCTCAGGACGAGGGATTGCTAAGCATTGACGATCAGGTGATCTCCTTCTTTCCGGAAGATGTTCCTGAGGACGTCTCCAATAATCTGAAAGCCATGCGTATCAGCGATCTGCTAAGGATGAATACCGGGCAGGCGGTAGAGCCCAGTTTCCGAAATATGCAAAGCGATAACTGGGTAGAAGCCTTCCTGGCACACAAAGTGGATTATAAACCGGGAACCCATTTCAAGTACAACAGCATGGCCACCTACATGTGCTCTGCCATTCTCCAAAAAGTGACTGGCATGACGATGCTGGACTATCTCACCCCACGACTTTTTGAGCCCCTGGGCATTCAAAAGCCTGGCTGGGAAACAGATCCCATGGGCATCAATGTGGGAGGTTGGGGACTAAGTGTGACTACTGAAGATATCTCCAAACTTGGTCAGCTTTACCTGCAGAAGGGTAAATGGGAGGGTAGGCAGTTACTTTCCGAAGCATGGGTGGATGCCGCAAGCAGCAATCAGACTTCCAATGGCAGCAACCCGGAAAGTGACTGGGACCAGGGTTACGGCTACCAATTCTGGCAGTGCCGCCACAATGCCTACAGGGGCGATGGAGCCTTTGGTCAGTACTGCCTGGTTATGCCTGAACAGGATGCAGTAATTGCCATCACTGCAGGATCGGACGATCTTCAGGGCATCCTGAATGTGGTTTGGGAATACTTGCTACCAGCCATGGAAACGGAATCCCTCCCACCAGATGAATCTGGACTTGACGAACTAAAGCAAAAACTGAAGCTCCTGGCCATTTCTTATGTTAAAGGAGAAGAAAGCAGTCCTGTGGCTTCCAAAATATCCGGAAAGACCTACACCCTGGAACAAAACAGCCGATCAATCGAATCCATCACCTTTAATTTTAAGAAATCTCCGGCCGAAATTATAATCATTAATGACCAGGAAGAACACTCCTTTCGTGTGGCTTACCAAAATATGGAAAAAGGAACCATGCCAAATCCATTACTGGTTTCAGATAAGGTGGCTGTAAATGGTGCATGGGAGAGTTCTGATACCTACGTGGTAAACCTGATCTATTATGAAACGCCCCAGAGTATGAAGTATACCTTTACATTTAATAAAAAAAGCTTGTTATGGGATACTGAACAAAAGGCATCATTTGGATCAAGGAAGTCCAAACAGCTGAAGGCGACTTTGTGATAAGCCTGTCATTGCTTAATCAGAATCCTCTTATATCTTTGGAGCAAAACCTGTCAGGTGTTTGCCTATGATGACCAACTTTAAGCGGACTTTTGTTCCACTGATCAAGGCCCTTGGCCATAGAAAAGAGAAGCGGGTATTCACCGAAATTCCAATTCTTATTGGTGGTGGGGCCAGATCCGGCACCACACTTTTGCTCTCCATCCTCTCGGCTCACCCGGAAATCTTTGCGGTCAGTGAAGAGCTGAGCCTCTTTAAATATGGTAAGGAAAAGGATGGTCGGTTCATGCCCGAACGTTTGGACCGTTTTTATACTACCATCCTAAGAACCCGTATCCCCGGGGAAGTAAAGCGCTGGTGTGAAAAAACACCCAATAACATCAGGTATCTCGACAGAATCGATTCCTTTTTTAAGGGGAAATACCGCTTCATTATCATCGTCCGCGATGGCCGGGATGTGATTCTCTCCAGGCATCCACACACCACACACAGATATTATCATGTTGAGCCAGGCGAGTGGGTCGCCGATCTTCAGGAGGGTTTAAGGTACAAGGACAGAGAGAACTTTCTGACCATCCAGTATGAATCCCTGATCGAAGACTTTCAAAATACCATGACCAGGGTATGTGATCACCTGGGGATCACAATGAGCGAAGAGATTTCAAATTTCTACGAACATGCCACTGTGAGGAAAAATCCCGCCTACTTCACCGGTCTGGAAAAGATGCACAATAAGTCCATCGGAAAATGGAAAGATCCGGAAAACAGAGACCGGGTAGAAGAACTGCTCAACTACCCGGGTGCAATCGAACTCCTGAAAGAATTCGGCTATTTTTAAATGCAAACTGCTTCAATCATCCTTCACGCAGCGAACCGAATGACTTTGGTAGAGATCAGAAAGAGAGGGTAAAGGTGCTTCCCATGCCTTTATGCGTGTCAACATGAATGGCCCCATTATGCATTTGCATTACCTGGCGAGCCAGACTCAGGCCAATACCAGAGCCTTCTTTTCGAGTACTAAAAAAGGGAATGAAAATACTATCAATAATCTCCTCCGAAATCCCTGAACCCTTATCAGTAACTTCTATGGAAATCTTGTCGTTGAGCTGAATGGCCTTCAGGCGAATTTCCGGATTATCACTCTTTTCCAGGGCAAACATGGAATTTCTGATCAGGTTAATTATGGTCTGTTCGATTAACTTCTCGTCTGCCATAAGATTCAGCTCAGGAGGATGTATATCCTGTATAATCTCCATTCCTGCATTCGCCAGCTCCCTTTCCAAAAGTAAAATAATGTGATCGAACATCTCCGAAATCCGGATATTTGAATAAGACGGTTCCCCGATATCCGTAAAACTTTTGTAGGTATCAAGAAAATCTTTCAGTCCCCCACTTCTTTTTATAATGGTACGTAAACCAAGAATAGTACGATCGACCACCTCATCATTGATCTCACTGGCCTTAAGCTGCCTCTCACCATCTTTAAACAGATCAAAGAGGCTTGTGGACAGGATGTGCAAAGGAACTACTGAATTGGTAATCTCATGATTCAGCACTCTGATCAGTTTTTGCCATGCCTCTACCTCATTTCGGGCTATCACCCTGGAGATATCTAAGAGGGAGTAAATCCTGACTGCAGTCCCGTCCAGATTCATCTCCTTAACTTTCACTGCCAGCTGAACCATTTTCCCTTTAACCAGGATCCTTACCTGGTGGTCCATGATATCTGCTGATGCTACCAAATCTGCAATTTCCGGATGAATTTCTCTAAGCTCTGACAGGCTCTTCAGCTCATCCACACCAAATAACTGTAATGCAGCAGCATTAATCAGGCTTATCTGTTCATCCTCCGTGACTGCCATGATGCCTGAAGCGCTTTGCTTAATGGTCTCCCGAAAGAACTGGTTCTCCACTTCCTTTTCAATCCTCACCAGTCGGAATTTCCTGGTAATCTCATTAAACGAAGCATAGAGTTTTCCAAAATATCGCTCCTTCTTCCTATCATTAAAAAGCTGGATGGTATCCTGACTTCTTAAAGCATCCATGAACTTTCTTACATCCCTGTGTATCCGGTTCATATAGAAATTGAGAAAAAATATCTGTCCCAGCCAAAGCAAAATCAGTCCTGCAGTGGTCATAAGCATAAACTCCCTTCCCAGGGAGATCGTGATCAGCATTCCCACCAGAGCAATGAGAATAATCTGAATGAACACGATGATATTAAAGCGATTCAAAACCATGTTTTCTCATTTTATTATATAAAGTTGTTCTGTTAATTCCCAGCTCCCGGGCCGTCAGTTTCTTATTATTTCCGAAAGTTTTTAATGCTCTCTGAATGATAATCTTCTCATTCTCTTCCAGATTGAACTCCCGGACGTTTGGGGACATCTCCCGGAACCCCGTATTGCTAACAAAATCTGCTGGTTTAAGCTGTGTTCCCTCACTCAAAAGAACTGCCTTTTCCACCACATTCCGTAACTCCCTGATGTTCCCCTTCCAAATATTTTTTGACAAAAAATGGATGGCGTGCTTGCTCACTTTAAGACCGGGCTTATCGTATTTAACTGCAAATTTTTCGATGAAGAATGCGACCAGCTGGGGAATATCTTCCGGTCGCTCCCGAAGCGGAGGCAGGTCCAGCTGTATGTTATTAATTCTGTAAAGCAGGTCCTCTCGAAACTGTCCCTCTTCACACAGCTGATACAGGTTGGAGTTAGTGGCGCATATTAGTCTCACATCCACTGGTATTACCTGGTTCGACCCCACCCTGCACACCTCCTTCTTTTCTATCACTGAGAGAAGTTTGGCCTGGAGGGAAAGAGGCAGGTTACCAATCTCATCCAGGAAGAGCGTACCGCTTGACGCGATCTCTATCCGGCCGGGCTTATCTTCCACCGCATCTGTGAAAGATCCTTTCATATGACCAAAAAGCTCACTTTCGAAAACAGTCTCGGAGATCGATCCCACATCAATCCCCACAAAGATCTCGTCGCAGCGTAAGGATTTAGCATGAATATTCCGGGCAAGCACCTCCTTCCCTGTTCCGTTTTCACCAAGGATCAGAATGTTCGCATCTGTGGGGGCCACCTTCTCAACGGTATTGAGCAGATCCACCATTAGTTGAGTACTCCCCTGACAAAAATCCTTATCTCTGTTGGAATGATCAAGCAGATGTTGCTGTTTCGATTTCAGATTGCGTATCTCCCTCCTTGATCGCCTTAACTGATAAGCCGCAAGAATGGTGGAGAGAATCTTCTCCCTGTCCCATGATTTCAGGACAAAATCGGTGGCCCCGTCCCGAATGGCCCTGATGGCCTGCTCCACATCTCCGTAGGCAGTGATCAGGATGATCGATGCATCCTGATCCATCTCCAGAATTTTTTTCATCCAGAAAAATCCTTCATTCCCCGTATTGATCCCGGCAGAAAAATTCATATCCAACAAAATCACATCATAGCCTGATGCATGCAATTCCGATGGTAGAGCATTTGGATTACTAAGAGTCTTGATGGTCCGAAAATGAGGTGAAAGAAATATCTCATATGCTATAAGCAACTCCTCATTGTCATCTACAATTAAAACAGCACCTTCTTTTTTACTCATATCTCCAGGATTGACACCCCCGAAAATAAGAAATATGTTTAAACAAACAACACGCCGTGTTTAATATTTAAACACTTTTAATATTTACATATAATGTAATTGGCTGAAAAAGTGACATATATAGATATGGCACCGAATTTGGCTTGCATTATTGGAATAGAAACTCTTATTTACATTAAAGATGATTAGAAACTATTTTATAAGCACCATACGAAATCTTGTAAGGAACAAGGTTTTTGCACTCATAAACATATTTGGCTTCGCCATCGGAATCGCCTGTGTGATCCTCTTTTTTCTATGGGTTAGTGATGAGGTGAGCTACGATAGATTTCACCAGAACAAGGATCGTACTTACAACCTGCTTACTATATTTGCCAGGGGGGACGGGAATTCCATGTCCGTTACACCTTTCCCTCTGACTCCTACTTTAAATGAAAGACATCCGGAAGTGGAGGCCTATAGCAGGTACTGGCAATTTCCCTCATTGGTCAACTATGGGGAGACCACCTATATGGATGAAAAGATACACCTGGTTGATCCCGGATTCCTGGAGATGTTCTCCTTTCCGGTGATCAGCGGTGATGTCTCAGAAGCTTTTACAAACCGCAGTTCCATCGCCATCACCGAATCGGAAGCCCATAAGTACTTTGGAGATGAGGATCCCATTGGGAAAATTCTAACACTTAATATGCGATTGAAGCTATCTGTAGTCGCCGTGCTTAAAGATCCCCCGAAAAATACAGTTTTTGATTTCACCATGCTTGCCTCCATTCTTCATGTGGATGAAAATCGTTTGTATGACGACTGGACCTACGCCGGGCCATCCTATATCATGCTGGCCGAAGGAAGCTCATACCTCAGTTTCCAGGAGAAGGTCAAGGGCATCTATAAAGAGTTTGATGAAGACTCGGATGCAACACTGGCCCTGCAGCCCATGAAGGACATTTATCTTTACAGGGATGGCAAAGCCAACAGAATCATCTATGTCTGGCTCTTCTCCGGAATTGCCATTGTGATCCTTCTGCTGGCCTGTATCAACTATATGAATATGAGTACTGCCAGATCCTTAAAACGGACCAGGGAGATAGGTATGAGAAAAGTCACCGGTGCCCGGAAGGATCAGATCGTGGTACAGTTCCTGGGCGAATCCATGTTCTATTCACTTATATCACTATTTATTGCCCTTATCCTGGTGGAACTGGTCAGGCCCTTGTTTAACTCTCTTACTCTGAAGCAGCTTGAGTTGCATTATAACGATCCGATCTTCCTGGCCGGAATACTAATTATCTACCTCTTTACCTCTCTCATATCGGGTCTCTATCCTGCTTTTGTGCTTTCAAGCTATAAACCCATTCAGATAATGGGTGGAGTAAGTGGGTCGACAGGAAGTAAGAGATTTCTCAATGGACTGATCATTCTGCAGTTCACCATTTCCATTGCCCTGATTATCTCCTCAGTAACCATCAACAGGCAGGTGAATTACATCCAGAACAAGGACCTCGGAATGAACAAAGAGAAGATGATCGTTATGCCATTTGGAGGAGATCTGATTCAGATATATGATGTACTGAGAGAACAAATCATGTCGCTTCCTGATGTGGTCAATGTATCTGCCTCCTATGACCTTCCCTTCTTCCTCACCTCCGGGGTAGGACTTACCTGGGATGGTGCAGCAGAAGAAGATGCTTTTGGAGTACAATACAATATGGTTGATTATGATTTTATCGAAACTATGGAGATTGAGATGCTCGAGGGCCGGACCTTCTCGAGGGAGTATGCCAGTGATGACTCAATTGCTTACATAATCAACGAAACGGCTTTGAAGAGAATGGGCATGGATCATGCTACAGGTATTAATGTGAATTTCACTCACCCTCATCTGCCGGCACATTTGCGAAAAGGCACCATCATCGGCGTAGTGAAGGATTTTAATATCCGTCCGGTTCAGGAGGAGATAGGGCCCCTGGTGCTTCGAATCTACCGTCCGTTTTACAGGCATCTCTACATCAGGTACAACAGCGACGACCCGTCGGAACTGCTCTCCAGCTTACATGAAATCCAGTCAGGGATCTACAAGGGATTGCCCTTTCATTACTCCTTCTTCGATCAGGAAGTCGATCAGCTTTACAGCGTGGAGTACCGCACAGGGAGAATCATCAAATACTTTACTATAATCAGCATCATTATTTCATGTCTGGGACTATTTGGGATGGCCATGATGGACCTTGAATTAAGAAAAAAGGAAATTGCCATTCGAAAGGTACTGGCCTCCTCGGTCAGTCAGATCATGGAATTGATCCTGAAGAGATATTTCAAATGGATGATTGTTGCTTTTGTCTTCGCCACACCCATCGCCTTTTACCTGACCAGGATGTGGCTGCAGGGCTTTGCCTTTGGAATCAAAATCTCGCCATGGACCTACCTTCTTTCACTTATATCAGTAATCATTATTGCCTTCCTGACCCTCGGTTTCCTCTCCCGGAGAAGTGCCAGGTTAAATCCGGCTCAGATATTGAAGTATAATTAAATAATTCCTATCTTTGTTCGGTAATTAACGAACAATATGGGAAAAGTAGAGGTCATTACGGAAGATCAAAAGGCCATGGCCCGCTTTGCTAAAGCCATGGGACACCCCATCCGGCTGTATGTGCTTGATCTGCTTTCAAAGCAGTCTTGCTGCTATAGCGGAGACCTGACTGAAGTGCTTCCAATTGCCAAATCCACCCTCTCCCAGCATCTGAAGGAGTTAAAAGATGCCGGATTGATTCAGGGCGAGATTGAGGCACCGAAAATCAAATATTGTCTGAATCAGGAAAGTTGGAAAATAGCACAATCTCTGTTCTCTGCTTTCCTTCGCAGCTAAAAAAATTTATACACCAAGTTCGTAGTTTTACGAATAACGAATCAAAAAGATAATGGAAATTAAAGTATTAGGAACCGGATGTGCCAAATGTAAATCCCTGGAAAAGGTTACCAGAAAAGCTGTTGATGAATTAAACCTTGATGCCTCGGTGACCAAGGTTGAAGACATCCAGAAGATCATGGAATATTCCGTAATGCGCACCCCGGCACTTGTAATAGATGAAAAAGTGGTGCTATCCGGACAGCTTCCAAAAGTTGCCGAGTTAAAAGAATTACTAAGCAATCAATCCTAAAACAATGAAAATGTTAAAACCTTCGCTCCTTATAATGCTTGCGGCGCTTTCCCTTTTTGGGTGCAAAGCACCGGCATCTGAAAATCAAACAAAGGCAAATCAGACTGCTGAAAACCTTCAATCCGACGACATACAGATCTACTATTTTCACAACACCAAGCGCTGTGCTACCTGCAATGCTATTGAAAATGAAACTCTTATGGCGCTGGGGCTATTTTATAAAGAGAGTATAGAGGCTGGCACCATAGAATTCACTTCTTTGAATCTTGAAGAGGAAGAGGGAGAATCCATGGCACAGGAACTTCAGGTTTCGGGTCAGACTCTGCTGCTGGTAAAAGGGGAAACCAAAGTAAACCTGACCAATGACGGATTTATGAATGCCCGCACCAATCCCACCAAATTTCACGAAATTCTGAAATCACAAATCGACCAGCTTCTTTAATGTATGGAGGAGCTTCTTAATAATTTGTATGCAAATACATCAGTACCCCTTGTATCTGCACTGGTACTGGGTTTGCTAACGGCCATCAGTCCATGTCCCATGGCCACTAATATTACAGCCATCGGATTTATCGGGAAGGACCTTGGAAACAGGAACAGGGTTTTTTACAACGGTTTGATCTATACCCTGGGGAGAACCTTTTCCTATACAGCACTGGCCCTCATCCTCTTTCTGGGTGCTGATCAATTTAAGATATCAAGACTCTTTCAAATGTATGGGGAAAAGATCATTGGACCCCTCCTGATACTTATCGGCATCTTCATGCTGGGAATTATCAAACTGAATTTTCCGGCTTTCAGTCGTCTCTCAACCCGCTTCCAGGATCGAAGCAAATTTAGCTACTGGGATGTATTCCTGCTGGGCGTGATCTTTGCACTGGCATTCTGCCCCTATAGTGGCGTGCTCTATTTTGGGATGCTTATCCCATTGACCATATCCACTTCCGGACTTCATTTACCGGTGGTATTTGCTGTGGCTACAGGAATCCCGGTAATCCTGTTTGCCTGGCTCATTGCCTACACCATTTCAGGAATAGGAAGCGTACATCAGAAAATCAAGTCCTTTGAAAAGTGGTTCAGAAGAGTGGTGGCTGTTGTTTTCATAGGCATTGGCATCTATTACATCATTACAGTCTGGTTATAATATGCATAGAATTAAAAACAAGCTCCTCTTTCTCCTGATCCTGATCCCGGTCTGGATCATCCTCTATAAGTACCTCCAGGAAATTTCTGATTTCATTATCTTCCGTGTACTTCAAATGACAGCTGAAAAGCATCTGACCGAGGCGCTCCGCTTCTTCATTTATGAGGTGCCCAAGGTACTTATGCTGCTGGTATTGATCATCTTCCTGGTGGGAATCATAAGGACCTATTTTTCTCCCGAGAAAACACGGAAAGCACTGGAGGGGAAATCTCTCTTTACCGGCAATGTGATGGCTTCGATGCTGGGAATTGTTACTCCCTTCTGCTCCTGTTCAGCCATCCCTCTTTTCCTGGGATTTGTGGAAGCGGGAATCCCCCTGGGGGTTACCTTCTCGTTTCTGATTGCTGCACCTATGATTAATGAAGTTGCGCTGGTATTGCTGATCGGATTATTTGGCTGGAAGGTTGCCGTGATCTATGTGATTACAGGATTAACTATAGCCATATTCGCCGGATTTATTCTCGAGAAACTGAATCTGACCAGGTACGTCGCCGATTGGGTATATAAAACTCATGCAAAGCAGCAGCTTGAAGAGGAGCAAAAAATGACCTTTAATCAGCGCATATCTGCAGGTGGAGAGGTGGTAAGGGAAATTGTGGGCAAAATCTGGATCTACATCCTTCTTGGAATTGCTGTAGGTGCAGGAGCGCATGGATTTGTGCCGGATGAATACCTGGCAGGAGCACTTGGTAACCAGAACTGGTACTCCGTTCCGCTGGCTATTCTGGTGGGTATACCCCTCTACTCAAATGCTGCAGGGATCATCCCCATCGTGAGTGTCCTCATCGAAAAAGGAGTGACCCTGGGTACAGCACTGGCCTTTATGATGTCGGTTATTGGACTGTCCCTTCCTGAAATTATTATCCTGAAGAAGGTTCTGAAGTGGCAGCTGATCGGGGTATTTGTAGGAGTGGTTGCCTTTGGTATCGTGATCGTCGGCTTGATATTCAATTATCTGGTATTTATCTAAAACTGAATATCCAGGATAACAAAGCTCCTGTCCTGATCGGCCAGAAAAACATATCCATTATGCACCACCACATCGTGGGGTGAATATTCAGAAAGGGTGATTGAAAGGTCTGGATTATTTGAATTTCCGATATCCCAGACCTCAAGCCCATTTTGGAGATCGGCGCTATACAACAAGTCGCCCTCCCTGTAAATGCCATAGACCTCTCCCCCATTATTTTTAGAATACAATGTTGCATAGGAAGAGTCATCTTTGATCTCAATGCAATCGAAACCCTGATTATGTTTTCCCAGGTAGATGAATCTATCAACTATATGGATATCCCAGGCGGCTCGAGTAGAGGGCACTGTGATACCAATTCCCGGAACTTCAGGATCCTCCACATCAATCAACTGCAAACCTTTCTGGGAGTTAGCATAGTAAATTTGCTGCTTGTAATATGCCAGATCTGCTCCATTACCCTGACATTCAATATTCGAAAGAATCACGGGACCATGAAAGTCAGATATATCCACTGTAACAAATTCACCCTCCCAGGTGGATAGGAATAGTAGATTATTGCTTTTCGCAATACCATAAATAGTCCCGGGTATACTGAGAGAAGACATGACTTCCGGATGGTGCCTGTCATCCAGATTAATAATCTTCAGATTTTCGCTTCCACTGGAACCAAGGAAGGCTACTCCCCCCTCAACAAGGATCCCAAATGCTGCTTCGCTGGTTTTTACCACTGCGATCTCTTGCGGATCGCTCTTCTCAGAAATATCTAAGATAGACAAGCCTTCATTATATGTCACATATGCATAATCTCCATCAACACACAGGTCATAGGCACTTCCCAAATCGATCTGCCCAATCTCATATTCCGAAGGAGGGAACTTTTCACAACTCCCCCCTATAAGTAGCATACCTATAAGCAGGATGGTTGGCGCCTGTTTCTTCATGAAAGCGTCGTTTTAACAGGTAAGTTAGATTAAAAACCAGGGATAATCCAAACAAAAGCCCGAAAAAAAATGCCAGTATGGAAGAGTCATTAAAATAGATTTCATTAAATATGGAAATATAGATTTCCTTCTGATTTTCCATTTCAAGTACTGTCTTTACTCCTTTAGTATAGAAATTCTCATTTTATTACAGAAACAAGTTAAATATATCCGTCTGACCCTGTCATATATTTCTAAGCATTTCATTAGCTTCTGGTTTCAAAAAAAGAAACTGCAGAAAACTGGACTTTAAGGAGGAAGAAAATTAACTTTACATATTGCATGTTGAACATTGCATGATACCCTAACAACTATGTGTGCATCCTTTTATCAGGATGACGCACTTGTTTTATGTTTACCCTGATTCCCGCTTCATACTCCAAAAGCGATAGGGAGTGAAATTAACAAGCATTCTGGATTAATACGAACACCGGGTATATATACCGGGATTCTTTTGTATACACACAATCTTTACATTGAATATTATTTATAAAAGAACTGTAGGAAAAATGAAACAAACAATTCTCGTAACAGGTGGAACTGGCTTTATCGGTTCGTGGGTAGTAAAGGGGCTTCTTGAAAAGGGACACACCGTAAGGCTGACAGTAAGAGAGAAAAACAGGAAAGAAAAGTACCGGTTTTTAACTGAAATTGCCGAAAAAAATGAAGGTTCCCTGGAGATATGGGAAGCTGATTTGTTAAAGTTTGGCAGTTATGATAAGGCGATCAAAGGATGTGATTCACTCGCACATATGGCTTCTCCATTTATTATGAATGTTAAGAATGCCCAACGGGATCTGGTTGATCCTGCTCTTAAAGGAACGATCAATGTGCTGGAGGCAGCCAATCATTCGAATTCAGTCAAAAAAGTGGTATTAACATCCAGTGTGGTTGCTATTTACGGTGACAATATCGATATGAAAAATCAAAATATATCCATCCTCACCGAGGAACACTTTAATACCAGCAGTTCATTAAGCCATCAGCCATATTCATTTTCAAAAGTACAGGCTGAAAAAAAAGCATGGGAGATGGCAAAAGAGCAATCCGACTGGGAGTTGATCGTTTTAAATCCTTCTTTCGTTATGGGGCCGCCCCTGACCTCCATTTCTCAATCTGAAAGTTTAAAATTTATGAACGATATGCTTTCCGGGAAATATAAATCTGGGGCGGCTGAATTATACATGGCTTATGTGGATGTAAGAGATGTGGCACAAGCACATATTTATTGTCTGGAAAACAGTGCCGAAGGCCGACATATACTTTCGGAACGTGTATGTGATATTCTTTCCTATGCCAGAATTATTAGAGAGCAGTTTGGAGACACTTATAAATTGCCGAAATCTAACCATCCCAAATGGGTGCTTGCGTTAATCGGAGGATTGTTTGGGCTCAGCCGGAAATACGTAAAAAATAATGTGGGAATCCCAATTCAGCTGGATGCATCAAAGAGTATCGAAAAATTAAATATGAAATACATTCCTCTGGAACAAACAGTAAAGGATATGGTGGAACAAATGGAAAATTTTAAGAAACCTTCCACTACCAATTAAACTACTAATTTAAATCAGTAAGATCATGAAAAAGATTCATTTGTATTATGCAGGAATGGCAACTGGCATCCTGTTTCTTTTCGGCGTAATTCTGGGAGCCATAATAACTCCAGACTATAGTTCTATGTCCAATACAGTTAGTGAGCTGTTCGAGACCGGGGCTGAAAACAGAGTTTTGTTTAGTTCCATCTTTTTTTTCACCTCAATTCTGATTGTTCTGTTTTCCATAGGTATCATCATGAACCATCCTTACAAAAAGAATAAGCCCCTATTCATAGGAGGTATAATTCTGATGATCATTGGCCTCTTTTATTCATTATCCACCAGTATTTTTCCAACGGATCCTCCGGGAACAGAAGCGACTTTACCGGGAACCTTGCACATGACCCTTGTCTATATAAATCTTTTACTGACTATCATACTGCTCCCTTACTTGAGCCTGGCCTTATACCGTCAAAAGCAATGGAGATCCTTCAAGCTGTTCTCCTTCATCTGTTTGGCAATATTTATCATTTCTGCTGTTTTGTCACCGCTTTTAATAGCAAAGGGAATCGATGCCTTGGGAGCCACCTCCAGAATCACCATATTTACCTTTTACCTATGGCTTTTTGTACTGGCTTACCAGTTAATTAAAAAACCGTCTTGAAGGAATCTGCAAGATGAATCCATGAATTTAAATGGTTTGCATTTTCATATTACAAATTGCATATTACATTTTGTAATAATATGAAATAGCCTGGGACACAATTTCCAGGCACTCTCTGGGAAATCCGGCGCTGGATTACTTATTCTCAGTCCCTTTCTGCCTTTCGGAAAAGTAGCGCCGTCAGGATAACAACAGCCAGAGCTAATATTGCATATATGTGCATGGCCTTCATCATCCCTGTGGTATCACGGAGATAACCCAGAAAGATATTACCAACGCTGATTCCTGCCCCGTAATGAAATGCCCAGATAAGTGCCTGCCCTGTGCTTTGCAAATGATCCGGGGTACGGGCTTGAATATACTCCACCACTCCAATGAGAAAAAAGGCAATGGTGATACAATGAAATATACTGAAAATGATGGCCACTTCCGGCATGGAGATCAATCCATAAAATACTAAACGCAGCAGGGTAACTACCATGGATAGAAGAATCATTTTCTCAGCACCGATTCGCTTCACGATCCTGACCAATTA
>Ga0209633_10003349_pt1 | contig 14844 bp, 13 predicted proteins | sample Cruoilmetagenom1_FD_187290 | JGI IMG/M metagenome (GOLD analysis project Ga0209633, IMG submission 187290) | Oil polluted marine microbial communities from Coal Oil Point, Santa Barbara, California, USA - Sample 1 (SPAdes) (version 2) | ecosystem: Environmental > Aquatic > Marine > Oil seeps ... | reverse complement strand
TACCTTCGTTCTTGGTCGTGCCGCTCTTTTCGCTCTTTTTGCCGTACAGCCGTTGCTTGAGATTTCGTACGTCGGCTTCCAGTTCGGCGACCCTCTTCTTCAAGGCCGCTTCTCGATCAAGTCCCCTTATTGAAACGCATCTGCATGATAAAACGATCAATAGGAATTTTAACGGTAGTTTGTTGAGAATTGCAACGCTGGAGAGAGCAGTCCGAGCTGAAATGGGCAAAAGTGACACCTTTTCCGGACATTCGTCTGTCGAAATGACAGCAGAAAAGTCAAGATCAACGTCGAAGGCGAAAAGACGCCTGTGCCGGTCCGGCGGTGTGCGAGCAAGTGTGATTTGAGGCGGTGAATAACTGGGGTAACATTAATTTCCAGTTTTTTTAAGGATGCCTGTCGCATGCTGGCACGGGCGTGCGGGTGTCCGTCAAGACAACAGGTTGCTTCTAGGAGGTTGTCCGAGAATAGACTGATCTACTGTGGCCGAGCCTGATTGGCCAGATTTTCCGATCATTTTCATTAAATAGGCCCACTATTCGCCTCAAATGATCGAAAAATCTGACTCAATCAGTCTCGCCCTCGCTACGATCGCTATTCTCGGACAGCCTCCTAGCCATGATTCGTACGCCAGGCCCGATTCTTGGGCCGATGTACCGTAGAATCACATCCATATATTCCCGCCCGCCTGTCGAACGCCTCCTGGCGACAAAGCGTATGACACCCAACACTTTCACTATCTCGTCGTTTGGCACGCCCTCCAGGTCGGTCTCCATAACCTTGTCGGCGACCTCAAAGCCTTCTTTGATCCATTCATTGTCAAAGGCTTCCACCTGTTCACTGAAGTGATATTTGTCAATCAACAACTCCAGTATCTTTATTGCTACGCTGTCTTTGATCTGTTGGTGATGGTCCATGTCAAAGGCACAAAGACTTCCTTCGATGGCATTGCTATAACTTGTCAGCTGGTCATCATATTCCATGTCCTGCGTAGAATAGGAAGGCACTTTGTTGTAATTTCGGTTCAGCCTTGGATCGTGAAAGAAGATGCACCCCGAGCAGGTCTCTTCTTTTCTTGTCTGTCCGCAACACAAAGAACAGATCATGCCATTTACAATCAGGCACTGTCTTTTTCCTTTTTTTGCGTTACATATCAAGCACCTGGCCATATTTTCTCCTCTTTTTTCGCTGGCACTAACACTATCAAACGTAACTTCTCGATATCCCTGGGCAGCGCATGAATTGAAGCATGAAGCGGGTGGGCCGATACAAGACCGTCTGCGGCAGGGATGCCGCAGCCGAGCGTACAGGGATCGTATTCACCGCGTGTCTTGTATCGGTCTGCCCGCCCCATGCCCATGCCCCGATTTATTGAGAATTTACAATCAAACCACATAAACTTAAACGATGTGGCCGTAGCACAGCCGCCTATCGCCGGCGGCATCGGCGCAATGCGCCATTGCGGGTATCGACTCAGATTCGCACACTGAAGTCTTCGAACGCTCCTTCAATGAGTTCCCCCAAAGAGAAAAAATCGCAACATCGATCAGCCCTGCGCAGCATCGGCTCCTGACAACGTTCGAGGACGCATCGCTGCAATCGATACCGTTTGGCGCCGAGTGCCCGCAATTCTCGAACGAGCTGTCGCAAGGCCGAAGGCGGCAGGAGGTCTGGATGCACAGTCGTCCTGAACTCATGGTTTATACCGCTGGCAATGATGGATCTGGCGCTTTGCCATGCTCGGGCACCACTTCCCGGAATTCCGGTCAGCGAGTCATAGCGAGCGGGGGTCGTCTTGATGTCCAGCGCCACCCAGTCCAAGCAAACAAAGAGATCGGCCAACCGCCGTGGATAGGCTCCTGCGGTATGCAGTCCGACTTTGAATCCGAGTGCCCGAACCTGTTGAATTGCATCCGCCAGCCCGCGTTGCAGGGTGGGTTCACCGCCGCTGAATACCACGGCCCCCAGCAAGCCCCGGCGCCGTTCAAGAAAATTCAAAATATCCTCCCAAAGCACGGGTTCGAGAGGCCGACGCTGCAGCAGGTGCCCGTTCTGACAATAGCCGCAGTGCCAGGGGCAGCCCTGGCAGAAGATCACGGCAGAGAGCTCTCCCGGATAGTCGACGGTGGAGAACGGGGTGACACCACCGACAACGAGCGGTTGTTGAACATTGAAATGTGTCGACATTGCGCTCATCCGTTTTATTCCGGCTTCCGCTCAACGGAGGATCTTGCGGCTCGAGCCTCAATTCTCAATCGGGAGGCGCAAAATGGTACGCATGGCGCACCCTACGCCACACCATTGCACTGAGCGTCCGAAGGCATGCCGAATCGGCTCGACTCTTATCTCAAGCAATCCGAGCCGGGGGAAGAGCGCTTGTCTTCCACAAAGGCGACGCGCTCGGCGTGTTCGGATCGCTTTCCGGGATTGAAGGCCGACAACGGTCGATGGTAGCCCATGACGCGGGTCCAAATCTCGCAGCGGGTACGTTCCTCGTCAGTCAGTTCGATGGTTGGTTCACTGTTCATGATGTGTGGTCTCCTGTTGCTTTCGTGCAATCAACTGTTGGTCGCAGGTGGGGCAGAATTCGTGTTCACCGCTGAGATATCCATGTATCGGACAGATCGAGAAGGTGGGCGTGACAGTAATATAAGGCAGCCGAAAATGTTCCAGGGCCCGACGAACCAACTGTTTGCAGGCCTCTGCACTGCTGATGCGCTCGCTCATATACAAGTGCAGGACTGTCCCGCCTGTGTACTTGCGTTGCAGCTCGTCCTGCATCGCCAGGGCCTCGAATGGATCGTCGGTGTACCCAACCGGCAGCTGGGATGAATTGGTATAGTAAGGACGCTCGGCCGTGCCTGCCTGAAGGATATCCGGGAAGCGCTTTCTGTCTTCCTTGGCAAAGCGGTAGGTGGTGCCTTCGGCCGGAGTCGCCTCCAGATTGTAGAGATTGCCCGTCTCCTCCTGGAATTGAATCATGCGGGCGCGAATATGATCCAGGAAGCGGCAGGCGAACGCCTGCCCCCAAGGGCTGGTGATATCATCGGCATCGTCGCTGAAATTGCGGATCATTTCATTGATGCCGTTGACCCCGATGGTGGAAAAGTGGTTGCGCAGGGTGCCAAGGTAGCGTTTGGTGTAGGGAAACAGTCCGGCATCCATGTGCCGCTGGATCACCTTGCGCTTGTTTTCCAGGCTGGTGCGTGCCAATTCGAGCAACGTGTCCAGGCGTTTCATCAGCCCGGTTTCATCCCCTTTGTAAAGGTACCCGAGGCGGGCACAGTTCACCGTCACCACCCCCAGCGAGCCGGTCTGCTCCGCTGAGCCGAACAGGCCGTTTCCTCGCTTGAGCAATTCGCGCAGATCCAGCTGCAGACGGCAGCACATCGAACGGACCATGTTCGGCTGCAGTTCGGAGTTGATGAAGTTCTGGAAATAGGGCAAACCGTACTTGGCGGTCATCGCGAACAGTCGGTCGGTATTGCCGCTGTCCCAGGGGAAGTCGCTGGTGATGTTGTAAGTAGGGATCGGAAAGGTAAACACCCGGCCGCGGGCGTCGCCTGCGGTCATGACATCGATGTAGGCCCGGTTGATCCGATCCATTTCGGATTGCAGATCCCCGTAATAGAACGGCATTTCCACGCCGCCGATCACCGGGATCTGTTCCCGAAGATCCTCCGGGCAGACCCAATCGAAGGTCAGATTGGTGAACGGCGTCTGCGTACCCCAGCGCGAAGGCACATTGAGATTGTAAACCAGCTCCTGAATGCATTGGCGCACCTGCTCATCACTCAGATTGTCCTTGCGTAGGAACGGCGCCATGTAGGTGTCGAACGAGCTGAACGCCTGAGCGCCGGCCCACTCATTCTGAAGGGTGCCGAGAAAGTTGACGATCTGGCCGACAGCCGACGACATATGCTTGGGCGGTCCCGCCTCCACCTTGTTCGGCACGCCGTTGAGTCCTTCGTGCAGCAGCGTGCGCAACGACCAACCGGCGCAATATCCGGAGAGCATATCGAGATCGTGGATATGGAGATCCCCTTCGCGGTGGGCTTCGCCGACTTCCGGTGAATAGACGTGATTGAGCCAGTAGTTGGCGATGATCTTGCCGGATGTGTTCAGGATCAGCCCGCCGAGGGAGTAGCCCTGGTTGGCGTTGGCATTGACGCGCCAATCCGTCCGGTCCAGATATTCATTGACCGAGGCAGCCACATCCACCAGCGTGCGCGCATCTTCGCGCAGCTTTCGGTGCTGCTCGCGGTAGACGATGTAGGCGCGGGCGGTCTCGAAATGGTTGCCCGTTATCAGCACCTGTTCGACGACATCCTGGATGCCCTCGATGCCCGGCGTGCGCCCTGTTCCAAAGCGATGGCGAAGCACCTTGATCGTTTGGGCCGTCAGCAACTGCGCTTCCTGTTCGTCGAACTCGCCGGTGGCTCGCCCTGCCTGCAAGATAGCATTGCGGATCTTGCCGGGGTCGAATACGCTGACGGAACCGTCACGCTTGCAGACATGACCGGGCAAACGAACCACAGGATCGATGGAAGGGGCGTGCATGCGGCTTCTCCTACGGCAAAGCGTTTGAACTCAACATATTGGTGTGCGGAACTTGTAAAGCACAATATGTTGTATAGGATAAGATCTTCGCCGCCGTTAATCAAGCGTTTTTTTCATCCATTCACGGTCGTCGGTTCAGCGTTGCCGGTTACCGGTTTTTTGCAGCTTGAAACGCCACCGGATCACGGTGCAGGAACGTGAAGAAGGAAGGTCGGACTGTGAATATTCCACCGGCTAAAGACGGTGGCTTCGGATTACGGCTCAAAGGCGGAGCAAGCGGCCATTCGGCCGATTTTCGCCTCCTCTCCCTCAGGGAGAGGGTTGGGGTGAGGGGATCCAATAAAGAAATTTTCCCTATCTTTATCCCCCTCATCCTGTCCTTCTCCCTGAGGGAGAAAGGACCCTCTAACGGACCCTTGGCAGGTTACCCGATGATAAAGTCATTAGCACAGCTATCCATCCGCCGCATGACGGCAGGGGGGGCTGATCCTCTATCGGGGACTTTCGATAAGCCGGGGCATAATGCCCCGCAGTTATTGAAAAATTACAGGCATTGGCCCGAGGAACAGGATCGCGCGCTGGCGCAGCGCGCCTCCAGTTCGAGGATGCGCGGTTTCAGCTCAGCGATCACGTGCCGGTCGCCGGCGGTATAGGATGTTGGGTTTTCCGATAGGTGGCGATGATGCGTTCGACATAGTGCTGGGTTTCCTTGTAAGGAGGAATGCCGTTGTACCGATGCACTGCGTTTTCTCCTGCATTGTACGCCGCCAGCACAAGCTTCAGATCGCCGTTGAAATGCCGCAGCAGCCAGTGCAAATAAGCCGTGCCCCCCTTGATATTCTGGTAGGGATCCCACACATCCTTGATGCCGAACCGTTTGGCCGTACTTGGAATCAGCTGCATCAGTCCCTGAGCCTTTCTGGATGACAGCGCTTTGGCATTGAATCCCGATTCGGCCTCGATCACCGCAAGCACAAGTTGCGGGTCGATCGTATAGTGCTTTGCAATCTGCCGTACCCATGATTCGATCTGTTTCCGCTTGACCGAGCGATGGCGGCGAGATGGCGGATCGAACTGCCGGCAGGAAGCAGGCTCTTTCGGCTTCATCGTAGGATGAAGTTTGAGCATGATTTTCGCATAGTGGTCATTCTTCCGTGCTCCGCGCTTGAACCAACCCATGGCCAGAGCATAGTCGCGCTTCACGCCACGGCCGAAATAATACAGCATGCCGATATGATAGTTGGCCGCCCCATCCCCTTTTTTCAAGGCTTGACAATAAAGGCGAAGCGCCTTTTTATAATCGCGCCTGGCGCCCGGAGCCAATTCGTAGCGCTTCGCCGACTTGAGCAGAGACTGGGTCGTTTGCGGTTGTGCAGCGGCCGGTGAGGCCAAAACAGCCGCATTCAGAGCGGCGACAACGAGCCCCTGACGCCATCGATTCGAGAGATTTGCAGCCATAATTGCCTCTGTTTTGTTGTCCGTCACTTCGGACAGGAAGGAAAGAAAACTCGCACTGAGAAAACGATTTCCCGAGAAGAATTCATCGTTCCGACAACAGCTCGGTGAGCAGACCGTCCACCGCGCGTATCTGGCGTGCTTTCCTCAATCGTGTCGCGATCACGATACAGCTCAGTTGCCGCAATGCCTCGTCGAACCGGTCATTGACGATGATGTAGTCATATTCCGCGTAATGCGACATCTCCGCTTTCGCGGCCCGCATGCGCCGAGCGATAACCTCCGGGATGTCCCGTCCGCGTTCGCGCAGTCGCGCTTCCAACGCCTGGCAGGAAGGCGGGAGGATAAAGATCGAAACGCAATCAGGCATGAGTGTACGAACCTGCTGCGCGCCCTGCCAATCGATCTCGAGCAGCACATCCCGGCCGGCGTTCAGCGCCTCGTTGACCGTCGCGCGGGCCGTCCCATAGGCGTGGTCGAATACCTGCGCCCATTCGAGAAAAGCATCGCGTTCCAGCATATCGTCGAACGCTCCCTGGGTGACAAAAAAATAGTCCCTCCCGTCAATCTCACCGGCCCGCCGGCCTCGGGTGGTATGTGAAATCGAGATCACGATGCCGTCGACACGTTCCCGCAGTGCTTTCACCAAGCTGGTTTTACCCGTCCCCGAGGGAGCGGAAACAATCAACAGTGTCCCCTTGACCATTCCTGAAAACGCCTTCTATTCAATGTTTTGCACCTGTTCGCGCATCTGTTCGATCAGCACCTTCAACTCGACACTCACCCGGGTGGTTCTCGTGTCGGCCGATTTCGAGCCCAGGGTGTTGGCCTCACGGTTCATTTCCTGCATCAAAAAATCAAGCCGCCGACCCACGGCACCATTCTGATCGATTACGCTCTCCACTTCGTCGATGTGGGTCCCCAAGCGGTCCAGCTCTTCATCCACATCCATTTTCTGCATGAGATAAACGATTTCCTGTTCGAAGCGGTCATAATCGGGTTCCTTCACCAGCTCGGTAATCCGCTTCTCAAGCTTTGTCCGAACAGTGCGCAGAATGTCCGGCATGCTTTCCCGCGCACGTTTCACTTGTTCCCGCATTCCCCGGCAACGTTCCCGTATCATTGCGGCCAATTGGGCTCCTTCACGCTCACGGACACCGCTCAAAATGATCAGCGCAGCCTCCAATGATTTCAGCACCTGGACTTTGAGCGGCGACCAATTGATATCCGCATCCAACTGCACGCCCGGCCACCTCAAGATGTCCAACGCTGAAAAGGCAGACCGCGCGGGCATGATCGTTTCGATTTCGCCTGCCGCCGCCAGGACGTTCCTCACGAGTGAATGGTTGATGCGGATTCCCGGCTCCTCACCGTCCAGCACCCGACAGAACAGGCTGCACTCGACCTTTCCACGCTTCAGGCGGTTGCCGATCAGCGTCCGTATCTCCGGTTCCAGAGAACGGAACTGCTCGGGCAGCCGGATGGAAATATCGAGGTATCGGTGATTCACCGACCGCAACTCCCAACCAAGCGCAAACCTTCCGGCGTTGGCTTCGTGCGCGGCGAATGCTGTCATGCTGCGAATCATGAGTTTTTGCCTATAATGATTGAAGGACTGGCGAGAAATCGCACGACAGAAAAGCCCCAAAACTATAATTATACTAGGAAAACCGATTCCCCATCAGAGATCGACATAAAGCACAAAAAATAGATCTCGAATACCGTACAATTCGTTGATGGTCACTCATTACGATCCACAAACGTACCCGCACGAATGGAACTTTCTGCAGCCGGGCACGATTATCGATCAATACATAATCGAACGGGCACTGGCCGGCGGCGGCTTCAGTTCAGTCTATCTCGCCAGACAGATGTCCAATCAGCATCAGGTCGCCATCAAGGAGTATCTGCCGCGCCGTCTTGCGCATCGAACCTGGGGCAACCGTGTCGTGCCCCACACCGATAAGACTCGGCCCATGCTCGTGCGCGGGAAAAAAAAATTCCTTGATGAAGCCAAAGTTCTGAGGGAATTGAAGCACCCCAATATTGTCGAAGTGCTCAATTTTTTCTGTGCCAACGAGACCGCCTATCTTGTTATGACCTATGACTATGGGAAAAGCCTGGCCGGTTACATAACAAACAAAAAGGGGAATTTAAGCGACCAGTTTCTTCTTGTCGTGTTCCCATCTCTCCTCGATGGCGTTAAGACCATTCACCAGCACCGACTGCTGCATCTCGATATCAAACCGGAAAACATCCTCATTCGCGCCGGCGGCAGCCCGCTGCTGCTCGATTTCGGCGCTGTCCATCCTTACCCAACCAATGAACGCTTGAAGCCGGGCAACGTCGTCACCAACGGTTTCTCACCGGTCGAGCAATACGTGGCGGCCGGCAATGTTGGCCCCTGGAGTGATATCTATGCCATCGGGGCCACCATGCGCACCTGCATCGAAGGCGTGTCGCCGCCGCCTGCGCCCAATCGCAAACATCTCGACACGCTGACGCCCGCCACCAAAGCGTTCCATCGAAAATATCCTGGGCCGCTCCTGGAAGCCATCGACGCAGCCATGGAGATGGACCCCGAAAAGCGTCCGCAATCGGTGGACGAGTTTCTGGCGCTGCTGAAAGAATTATAAGGGATCTACCGCCCCCGCGGGACGGCTGGTATCGAGCGGTGCAAGACTCCAATCCAAGGTTGCTTTTATTTGTACGGTACCGGCTGGAGGGGAGAGGCAGCGCACCACACCGCACCGCACCGCACCGCATTCCCGCGTGCCGCTTATTCGTCAGGAACCAATGTTAGCTGATGCCTTGCCTCATCGGAGACGAACGGAAGCGGCAAGCCTTTGACCCAGTAATACTGTTGATCCGCATAGTGCTCGGACAGCGGATTGCCGGATTGACCGGCCGGCATGTGCAGAATGCCATCTTCCGGGTGTCCCGGCGCAACGACCAGCCGTTCACTGGCGCCATGCCGGTGGCGCGCGACGCGGACACAGTGACTGCACCCGGCTAGTTCCTCCTCCGGCATATCCAGCAACCGGCCAAGGAACGGTATCGCATCGCTGAAAGGATGCCGGATTTCGGTCCTGTTGACGGTACCCCAGTGAAGGGAATCCAGTCGGTCAACCGAATTGCGCTGCTTGAGCGTGCGCACGCTGCTCTCCAGCACGCTGAGAAGCAGGGCATCCCAATCGCGGTATCGATCAGGGCGTGGCAGGATTTGAAGGGGGCGTTGGGTCAGTATCTGCTGCAACGGGGAATCCATCTTAAACCAGCGATAGCGAAAATGGGGGTCGGCCTGTCGACAGGCGTTCAGGAATGTCGGAAATATGGCATCGGCCAGCGCTTGGCGGTAGAAGGTCAACAAGCCGAGTCCTTGGCTGACCACATCGGCCTTGCCGTCCCAAGCGGCAAGATGCTCACGCACCGCTGCCAGTTCGGGGCTGCTCCGGATCGCCTGTTCGCTTAGGACCGAAAGCGCAAGCGATCGATAGAATTCATAAAAATCGGTCGCCGTATCGAGCTGAAGCGCGAAGAGATCCTGTTCGGTGATGCGGTCCATTGTACTCAGGCGCTTATTGATACGGTAGGCCCTGAAACCGGAGGCGAAGTTGTGACCGATCGGATAAGGATAGTCGATTCCTACCGTTCGATTATTGGCGGTCGCAAGATATCCCGAAGGGGGATCGATCAAGCGAGGCAACTGATCCGGAGGAATCATGCCGGACCAACCGATCCGGCTGTCTCTCCAAACGCGGCTGGTGGCGCCATCCAAGCCTCGGCGCCGTGGGATCTTTCCGGTGAGCGTCCAGGCAATATGACCGTTGTCGTCGGCCAAGGCGACATTCATGACCGGCAAGCCGCTGCGATTCATGATGGTTACCGCCTGCTCCACGGTTGCCGCCCGCTCCATTTCGAGCAGTCCAAAATCGACACCGCCCGGTTGCAGGGCGGTCCAATGAATCGCAATGGGACGATGCATCAGCGCCCGTTGGGCAACAGGCCCCCAGACGGTCATTCGGCGCTGCAAAGAGACCGATAGGTCGCCCTTGACGTCGATCGTCTCCGAGAGCGTTGTAAACAGTTTCCATCCTTCGGGGGTCCGATATTGGTCGGGACGGGCCTGATCGAGCTGTAAAGTGACCAGATCCAGGTCGTCGGCCAACGCACTGGTAAACCCCCAGGCAACATGGCCGTTGCTGCCAGCAATCAGCAGTGGCACTCCCGGCAGTGTAATACCTGCCAGATCGACCCCGGCGTATCGGATGGTGGCGCGATACCAGACGTTCGGCACAGCCAGGGGCAGGTGCATATCGTTGGCGAGTATGGCGCGTCCATCCGCGGTCCTGGCCCCGTTCACCGCCCAATTGTTCGATCCAACCACCGCCGCCCCGGCATCGACCATGCCGCTGATCTCGCTGTCGTTCGGCTGTTTTTGCAATGCTGCGAGCGCCTCGACAGGAATCGGTCTTATCGGCCACCGGGATTTGGAATCACCGTCAAATGTTTGGGTATAACGGTCTGTGTCGGGCGTTAAGAATGCAACCACCTCGGCAGGCAGTGTTTCGGCCATAACGCTTAACATGCGCTCGTCGGATTCGCTTATGCTGAGTACCTGAAACATGCCCAAAGCGACCAACACGCTGTCCTCCATACGCCATGGCTCCGGTCGGTATCCCAGAATAAGAAATTCCGGCGGCAACAGATCGATTTGCGCAATCGCATGGTTAAGTCCATCGACATAGGACTGCAGAACCTCCTTGTGTGCGTCCGGAAGATCTTCGACGATACGCTTCGCGGTTCGGTTCAATCCCAAATTCCGTTGCCGGATATCACTCGCGAGCGCAACTCGACCGATCACTTCGGCCAGCCGCCCTGCGGCGTTTCGGCGCATCAGGTCCATTTGAAACAACCGCTCTCTTGCAGTCACAAATCCCAATGCTGCATAGGCATCCCGACGCGATGCAGCCCGAATGATTGGAACCGAAAACCGATCGAAGCTGATAGTGACCGGTGCTTTCAGACCGGCCACTGGAATAACGCCATCCACAGGCGGCGTCGAACGGTACCGTAGGACCAGAAGCAGGCCGGCGCCAATAACGGTGGTCACAACTAAAGCAGCTGCCAAAAAACGGAAAAGTGTGCGCAACATACCAATATGTACTCAATAAGGGGGCTGGATGTGGAATTATTCCCGGCCGGGTCAGATGAATCAATCGCAACGTGAGCGGCTTCCCCTTGCCCTTTTCGACGCAACCTGCGACAGCGCCGCTCGACCCCGCCACCATTCGCTTCCGGCACCGGACAGCCTCCGGCATGGATCAGTTATACTATACCAATTTCTATCCACTACAGGGGCACCTATGAGACCAAGCGGCCGCAAGCCTGATGAGTTAAGAACGATCAATCTGACCTGTGATTTCACTAAACACGCTGAAGGGTCGGTGCTGGTGGAGTTCGGTGATACGCGTGTATTATGCAACGCCAGCGTGGAGAATCGCGTGCCACGGTTTCTCAAAGGCTCCGGAGGCGGCTGGGTGACCGCCGAATACGGGATGTTGCCGCGAGCCACTCACGAACGCTCGGTCCGCGAGGCGTCCCGCGGAAAACAGGGAGGACGCACACTTGAGATTCAGCGCCTCATCGGACGGTCGTTGCGTGCCGCTGTCGATCTCGAAGCATTGGGGGAACGAACGATTACAGTGGACTGCGATGTTATTCAAGCCGATGGCGGAACACGCACAGCATCGATTACCGGCGGTTACGTCGCCTTGTCGCTTGCGACTCTGGGGCTGCTTAGAAGAAGGAAAATCAAATCAGACCCGATACACGGCCAGGTGGCTTCCGTATCCGTAGGCATCTATAAAGGCGAGCCCATATTAGATCTGGATTACAAAGAAGACAGTGATGCGGAAACGGATATGAATGTAGTGATGAATGAAGCGGGCGCGTATATTGAAATCCAGGGAACAGCGGAAGGACATGCATTCAGAAAAGAGGAACTGAACGCCATGTTGGTGCTTGCGGAGCATGGCATCGAGTCTCTGCTGGCGAAGCAACGCGAAGCGTTGTTGGCGCAAAGAAAAAAATAAGCATAAACGGCACCATTCCAATCGATGACAGAAAAAATTGTTCTTGCTAGCAACAATCCCGGAAAAATTCGGGAAATCCAGGCCATTTTCAATGATCGATTGGTCGTGCCGCAATCCGAACTCGCCATACCGGAAGCGAACGAGACCGGACTCACGTTCGTTGAAAACGCCATCATCAAAGCACGCAATGCCGCGTACCATAGCGGGCTGCCGGCAATCGCGGACGACTCGGGCCTGGAGGTCGATGCTCTTTCCGGGGCGCCCGGGGTGTATTCTGCGCGTTACGCCGGCGCCGGCGCGAGCGACCAGCGAAACCTTGAGAAATTGCTCGAAGAGATGACCGATATCCCCGACGATCAACGAACCGCGCGATTTCGATGCGTCATTGTTTATTTGCGCCACCAGCAGGACCCATGCCCACTGATTGCGCACGGCAGATGGGAAGGGGTCATCTTGCGCGGACCCAGAGGCTCAGAAGGATTCGGTTATGATCCCGTTTTCCTTGTGCCCGAAGAAGGCTGCGCTTCCGCCGAGCTTCGACCGGAAAGAAAAAACCGCTTGAGTCATCGAGGAAAGGCGCTCAGAGAGCTGGCCAGAATGCTTTGAAATGAGTCGACGGTGCGCGGTCGAAACGCATTGATCCCGCAACGAGCAGACGCCGCCATACGGGACAATGTTTCACGTGAAACATTGTCCCGAGCAAGGTGAGCAGATTGTTTCAAGCGCGCACTTCAGGCACCCTCCGATCGCACGGGCCCAGCGAGGTACTGCTTTCGGCGGGGCGCTTGAATTTCATTCAAATGCCGTATCGTCGCACGGCGCCATCAACATCTTCACAAGTCAATCCTGAGCGGGCCGTGATGGAATCCTAACCACCCACGAAGAACACGATGTTTCACGTGAAACATCACCGCTCCAGATCTGATGCCTTGCCGGATTGCCGGCAAATAGGGCCCCGGGCATGGCGTTTTCATGATATCGTGCGCCCTTGCAAGGAATCAGAACACAACAGGGGCCGGAAATCCGGATGCAACGGCTTCACGAACAGGAGCTTGGGCGTTGTCCGGTAAACTCGCCCCGGGCGTCGGAGTCCTTCGCCTGTCGTATGGCCCAAAAGCTCCCAGCCGGCAGCTCGATAACAGGTCCCCGCATAATACTGCGGGTCGACAAAGGTCTCCAAAAGCACTGGAGAAAAACCATATTCCTGCTCCCAATCCGAGGCGACGCGCTTCGCCAGCTTTCCCAGGACGTGGCTCGCCAAGTGCGGGACTTCCACCCATGGAAAAATCAGATATCGAGTGTTGTTGATAACCCATGGTCGATTCCGATTCCGCTGGGACGGCGTCCACCCGATCCATTGGTCGCGCACACCCATCGACTTTGCGCACCCGGCCATGTATACACATCCGAGGAGGCGTGTGCCGGAACGGATAAAATAGCTCAACCGGTGACCGAATGCTTCCTTGTATTTCAGCGAATGGTAGCGCTCCATGTATTCCTTCCAGAGCCGCTTGGTATCCGGCTCCGAGACGATATCCAAAACAACGGGCTCGAGATCGCGCAACCGGACTCGCAGATGTGGATCAGGGTCTGAGCGTGCGGTTAGCCTTGGCGCAGAATGCCCGCTTTTTCGCACCTTTTGGGGCGCCTTGGCCGGCAATCGAATACGCCCTTCTTCCTCGAGCTTTTCCAAAAGATTGAGACAAGCCGTGACCTTTGGTGTTCCGGAAGCAGTCTCCCACGCTAAATGTTCGCAGATTGTAGCGGCGAGTTCGGTCCGCTTCAGGCTTGGAAACATCTTTGTGATTTCGGAGATATGGTTCAGTTCCTGTACACTAATTTCTCTTCCTGCCTGCACCATGGAGCTTTGGAATTCGCTCATCAACTAACTCCTCTGTATTTCAATTGGTTATGCGTACCGTAGTATTTTGCCAAAAGGCACTGCCTAGCGTCGACTCTTTTCGCGATATTTTTCAGGAAGTGCGGGTTTTTGAATGGTCATCTGCTTGCCGTATTCGCATAGAAAAGAGAATGTCAACTATTGGCGAGCGGTTCCGCGGAGACCGGGAATCCCCGGGAGATGGAAGCGAACCCGGATGGAGAAAGGAGATGAGGTTGGCTTTCACTGATTGCAGATCAGCGAGGCAACTCAATCAGGCTCGACCACGGTCGATCAGCCTATTCTTTGGAGAAGCTGCTGTACCAGAAGGTATTCCTTGACCGGCACGCCGCCAATCAGATGGTTCTGTATGATGGTCTCCAGGACTTCCGGAGTGCAGGAGCGATACCAGGCACCTTCCGGATAGACCACGGCGATTGGGCCGTTCATGCACACTTGCAGACAGTTGGCCTTGGTGCGATAAATCCCGTGTACACCATCAAGGCTCAACTCCTTGAGGCGCTTTTTCAAATAAACCCATGAAGCCAGACCGGTGTCCAAGTCGGTACATTGCGGCTTGCTTTGGTCGCAGCACAAAAAAATATGCCGCTTGATTCGGTTGATTCCCAAAGCCTTGATTTTTTTTTGCTCTCGAAGGTCCATTACTCATTCATTCATTCAGTCATTGCTCTGTCCACCCGGATACTATACCGAACTGACGATGATGCTCAAGTGTTTTTGAATTTATTGTTAGAAGCAAATAGAATTGTCCGGTTTTTATAGCACATGAATTGTCCGCTTTTACCTGGATTGCGGGGGCTCTGCCCCGGAGGGCGTAGCCCGTAGGGGCAGAGC
>Ga0209633_10003348_pt1 | contig 14847 bp, 14 predicted proteins | sample Cruoilmetagenom1_FD_187290 | JGI IMG/M metagenome (GOLD analysis project Ga0209633, IMG submission 187290) | Oil polluted marine microbial communities from Coal Oil Point, Santa Barbara, California, USA - Sample 1 (SPAdes) (version 2) | ecosystem: Environmental > Aquatic > Marine > Oil seeps ... | reverse complement strand
TTCATAAAAATACATTAAGCACCAGTCAAATTTTAAAAAATGAATTAAAATTAATGGAAGAAACATTTGAGTTTGATGCAGGTAATGATTTAATAATGCATGAAGAGTTAGACGATATTTCATATCACCAGGATGATTTTAAAAAATCATTGTTTTTGTACAATAATGATGAAGAGAAAAATATCATAAAAACACTTGAAATACCTATAGAAAATAGTGAACTAACAGAACAGAAAAGAATAGCATTCAATAAGATTTATCATTGGCTACCAACTGAAACCTCTAATATTTTAGATCTTTTTATATTCGGAAAACTTACTTATGATGAAATTGCTTCGATTAAAAAAATAGATGTATATGAAATAAAAAGCAGTATTCAAGAAGTAAGTACTGTATTTAGAAAAAATGTGCTTTAAAACGTGAGCTCAACATAACTAAAATGACTAAGTAATTGAAAACATACGCTTCAAAGTGATTTTGTCATTCCTGCGTAGGCAGGAATCCATTGAAAGTTTGTTCTAGATTCCTGCCTACGCAGGAATGACAGAGTTTTTCAGAATAAAATAACTATATAGCTGATTATCAGTATATATTATATCGAACCCACGTTTAAAATAAGATTATCAATCTTTATTTTTTTCTTCTTCTTTGCGTTTTTGTCTTTCTAATTTTTTGAAATACCCTCTTAAGAGAAAATTATGCTTCAGTGCTTCAAGATTTTCATTTAATAGAACGCTACCTTCTTTAATGTTTTTCATCGTTTCATCAATATCTTTTACAAGTGTAGTATCATTGACCATATAATTTATGGTACCATCGCCATTTTTAATATCTAGCACAACATCATTTAGATTGCCAATTACATCATTGATCTCACTGCTAGATTCATCTAAATTTGTAATGATTGATTTTATTTTATTTGCTGAAATTGAATCACTTAATAGTACAGCAGCCATACTTTCATCATAATTAATTGATGTAATTATAGTATTTAATTCTTTAAATGTTTTTGAAGCACTTAAACTGGTTGCTCTCAAGTTTATAATAGTTTGTTTTAAACTTGAAGCCATTTCGGCATCTCTTATCAACATACCCAGCGTACCTTCACCTTCATTAATAGCTGTTGTTATTTTAACCAAATCGGCAGTAAGAATGGCTGCATTTTCATTGGTGGTATTTAATGTGGTCATCATATCATTAGTTGAAATTTTACTATATGATTGAATAGTATCACCCGGTATTAATTGATTTGATATTCCTTTTATTGGAACTATATTAATGATCATACTTCCGACCAATCCATCTGACCCTATAGTAGCTACTGCATTCTTTTTTAAATGTTTTAGAATCTTATCTTCAATAATCATATTCACCCAAATGGTAGTATCGTTTACCATTACAATATTTTTAACGGTACCAACATTAATACCTGAATATCTGACATTATTACCCAATTGTAATCCATTGACATTTTTAAACATGCTACTTATTCTAAAGGTTTTTCCGAAAAGGTTTTGTCTATTTCCAATAAAATAAAGTGCTGAAATTAATATAAGTGTACTTATAATAATAAATAAACCCAGATTTAATTTTTGTGAATTTGATTTTTTCATGTGTTCAAATTTATTGTTTTTTATCCGTCATCCCGAATCAAGTTCGGGACAGGTTATGCTGCCAGCCCGCCGCAGGCTGGTTCACAATTAAGCATTCTCTTTGGTGATAAAAATTTTAGCATGCTTGTTTCATAATCATATCTATTTAAAAAATGCTTGAATTTTTTCATCAGATGATAAAGACAATTCTTGAAAAGTTCCTTCAGCGTAATTAATTCCATCAATTAATAATATCATTCTGTTTGCGGTTACCCTTGCACAATCTACATCATGTGTTATAATTAATGAGGAAGTTCCATGCTTTTGCTGAATCTCTCTCATTAGTTCAATGATTTCTTTTGCCGTGATTGGGTCGAGTCCCGTTGTAGGCTCATCATAAATAATAATTTTTGGATTTAAAATGATTGCTCTGGCTAAGGCCACCCTTCTTTTCATTCCTCCTGAAAGTTCTTCAGGCATTAGATCAATGGCGTCAATAAGACCTACGCTTTCTAATGCTTCAAACACCAATTTATCTTTAAGTTTAAACTTTTCTTTGTTTTTACGTAATGGGAATTCTAAATTCTCACGTACCGTCATCGAATCATATAATGCACTTCCTTGAAATAAAAATCCTATTTCGGTTCGTAAATTATCTAGTGCATTCTTTTGTAAATTTTCAATATTCCTACCCATAATCTCGATATCTCCACTATCAGGTTCCATTAACCCAACCAAACATTTTATCATTACAGATTTGCCAGAACCTGATTTGCCCATAATTACCAAATTTTCACCTTCATATAAATCCATTGTGAATCCTTTAAGCACATGATTGTCACCAAAACTTTTTTTTAGGTCTTCAATTTTTAATATAGGTGATATGTTAGTTTTGTTTTTCATAACTAAATTTCAAAAAAGATATCAGCTAAAAAAACAGCTATAAAATCTATAATGAATAATAACATTGAAGTATATACTACGGCAGTATTTGATGCTTCACCAACACCAACGGTACCTTTTTTACAATTATATCCTTTAAATGTACCAACTAAACCTATGGCAAAACCGAAAAAGACTGATTTAATAGTTGCAGGAATAATATCTGAAAATTTTAGAGCATTGAATACTTTATTAAAATATAATTGATAAGAGACATCACCTTTTAAATTTTCTACAATAGCTGAACCATATAAAGCAACGGAATCACCAAAAATAATAAGTAAGGGTACCATTAGAGTAGTTGCCATGATACGGGTAACGACAAGATATTTAAACGGGTTCGTACCCGAAACTTCCATGGCATCAATCTGCTCAGTTACACGCATTGAGCCCAATTCTGCACCAATACCTGAACTTATGCGACCTGCACAGATTAGTGCAATTATCATCGGACCAATTTCTCGTACTATAGAAATACTGACCATAGAGGGCATCCAAGACTCTGCACCAAATTCCATTAGGGTAGGCCTAGATTGTAGTGTAAATACCAAACCTAGAATAAAACCCGTAACACCCACCAATAATAATGAACGGTTGCCTACATTATAAGATTGCCTTAAGAGTTCTTTGAACTCAAAAGGCTTAGTCAATGCTTCTTTAAAGAAACGACCGGCAAAATAAGATAGTTCGCCAATTTCAATTAAAAAGGATTTGAACTTATTAGGTATTTGCAATGATTTTATCATCCTGATATCAAGAAATGATTATTTAACCTACATCATGCAATAGAAAATATATTCGTCTTGAAACATCTGCAAAATATACTGTTTCACTAAGTTTTCTGTTTTACCATAACAATGTTATGCCAAACCCATAAAACTTCATTATGAACCTCAAATGCCTAATTCGAATTTGAAACTGCACAATTCACTTATAGTACTGTATTACCAGCTTCTCCTACTTTTTTATTGATAAGTTGCTGTTCTTCAAGCACAAATAAGACTAGGTTAATATAATCATCTACAGTTTCTTTAACCGAGCTCGGATCAATAATATCGATATACCCTTTCCATATTAAATCTCTATCTTTTCCAGAACAGATACAATATAATGAGGTTTCGACATGATAAACTTTATACTTTTCATAATAGTTACGATTGTAATAAATATCTTGATTGTCAAAATAATCATCTCTAAATCGTCTACGTGTATTTTCAACGTCATCATATGCTTCAGAAAATATTATTCTATCTTCTACACCAATAACTTTCGTAAATAAAATGCTATTAAACCCTTCATTTGTAAGCCTGTTTTCTACTTCTTTTAATTCAGTCTCTGACTTTTTATCATCACTGAACGACTTGCCAAACATTTCTAAACTTGTTACAGCTTCTATTTCTCTTGATAGGTATTCTTCTTTAAATTGTTTTTCAAATTTTTTCCTTGCACTTTTGTTAGAAGTCATTCCAACAATTAAAATTTTAGTTGGTTCAAAAGTATTTATATCCGGATTTTTCCAATTGTTAACCAATTGAGTAGAAGAACAACTCACTAAAACAAAAACCAGTAGTATTGAGAGTAAATTTTTCATATATTAAAATTAACCATCAAATTAGAGTTATGAAATGATATCTATCAGTTTGTAACGATTTATACCAAATAAACATCAAAATACTCGTTAAAATTCGTTTCTTTTTCCTTTCTACTTCACAATAAAATTAAACCGTAATCTAGGCTATGCTTAAATTTTATAGTTCGCATAAATAAAAAATAACTCAAATTTTCAAACAATCATTTTGAAATTCATTTGGTATTATCAAATCATAACTTCTATGACATCATATAATTTGGGTACAGAAACGTTCCATGTATAGGTATCTTTTATTTTAACCCTCAATGTGTCTGCAGCAATAGGTTCTCCATGAATTAAGTAAACACTTTCCGGAATATTTTTTATAGCCCCCATCCAATTTAACAGCTCGTGTTGGTCAGCATGTGCTGAAAGGCTTTCAATACTTTTTATGATTGCTTTTACAGGATAATATTTACCAAAGAATTTTATTTCATCAGCTCCTTCCTGTAGTTGTCGTCCACGTGTGCCTTCTGCTTGATAGCCTACTAATAATACGGTTGTAGAAGGTTCATCTATTAATTGCTGCAAATAAGTTAATACACGACCACCTGTAACCATGCCGCTTCCTGCAATGATTATTTTAGATCTAGGATCATCAATGGTTTCCCAGGTTTCTTTATAAGACTGTATTATGTTAATATGATTGCACATTGCGTTATATGCTGTATCAGATAATTTATGCCATTTCGGAAAACGTTTAAAAACATCTAATACATTATTTCCCATTGGGCTGTCAACAAAAATAGGAATAGCCGGAATTTTGTTTTTCTCATAAAGTTTCCAAAGAACATACATTAAGGTTTGCAACCTTTCTACTGCAAAGCTGGGTATAATTAAATTACCTTTTTTATGGATCGTTTCGATAATCAGCTTCGAAAGTATCTCTTCAATATCTTCATTAGGATGTAATTTATTACCATAAGTACTTTCAATAAATAGATAGTCTGTCCATTCGGGTCTTTTTGGGTCATCTAATAAATAATCATTATTTCTTCCAATATCTCCTGAAAATACAAAACGTTTTCCACTAATATCTAATTCTATAAAAGTAGCACCAATAATATGACCATTATATTGAAAACGATAGGATATCTTATCTGATAAAGTAATCCATTTACCCTCCATTGCTACGGTGAATAAATGAATTGTTTTTTCAGCTTCTTCTTTGGTATAAAAAGGAAGAGGAGGATCGTGTTTACTATAATTCTCTTTAGTTGCTTTTTCAGCTTCTTCCTCATGTATTTTGGCACTATCTCTAAGTATAATTTCAGCAATGGCTAAGGTTGGCGCTGTTGCTATGATATCACCTTTAAACCCTTGTTTTATCAATCTTGGTAAATAACCGACATGATCTAAATGCCCATGTGTTAATAATACAACATCTATTTCTTCAACATTAACAGGTAAGTCAATCCAATTTAATTTACGTAATTCTTTTAAACCTTGAAACATACCGCAATCAATTAAAATTTTCTTGTCAAATGCTTCAATGAGAAATTTGGAACCGGTTACTGTACCTGCAGCCCCTAAAAAATGAACTTTTGCAAAATTAAGTGTCATCTGAAGTTTTATTTATTGCATAATAATTTTATTTCACTTAATATTTTTTCTTTTCTAGTATCAGAAATTCCTAAATGATCTAAATAAAAGGAGCCATCAATTAATTCTCTGCAAAGCATAATATCTCTACTTAGAAGAAATTGTTTTTCTCTATTGGTGAGTAAGGTCGATACGGTAATTGGATACAAGCCCAGTCTATCGATTCTATCTTTTAAGCCATTATCTTTAGGATAATCCCAACTTAACAAATACAAGCCAATACATTTTCCATATTTTAAAGCATCTTTCGTAAATCGTGTATTGGTTACAACCCAGCCTTGTGTTAATAATAATTCATTTTTTGACTTAGAATTCCAATGTGTTTTTACATCTTGAAAACGTGAATTTATATATAAAGGGATTTTTATATTACATTTAAGACCTTGCTCACTATGAAATTTACATTCAACTATAGTAGTTTCATGATTCTTTTGAGCAACAACATCAATTTCGTGCGTAGTGCAACTTCCTTGTAAGACTTTACCTACAGTCGTTTTATAACCCGAATATTTTAAAATAGTACTTACAAAGCGTTCAAATGGAAAGCCTGTAGGCCCTAATTCATAAATTGCTTTTTTTAACTTGTATTTTGATGCTAAATGACTTTTTTTCTTTTTTAATAAAGCAAAAGCTCTATTATAGATCTCCTTTGTTGATATACCTTGATATAATTCATCTCTTACAACATCAATAATCTGATCAACAGTTGTATTATCTGCCCCGGTATGTTCTAGTGACGCACGTAATTTGTGCAATGAGAATTTTACTTTTTCACCTGAGGCTTTAATAATTTCTATATTATCATTTTTTATGAGCATTAAAAAAGTCTCTTACTAAAGCTTTTACTTGATTATTTGTCATGCTGTCGGCTTTTTTAACTGCCTTTACTTTGGCGCCTATATCTTTGTAATTCTTTTGTAGTTCTTTATGGAATTTTTCGTTTGTTGTTGCGGGACCAAAAATTACGATTGCATCAGCATTCTTTATTTTAGATGCTATTTCTCTAAAATAAGATTTTAACTGATGTTTTTCTCGTTCTAAATATTTACTGTCTTGAACAACATCTTGCGGTCCACCTTTAAATCTAGTTCCTGAGCCACCACCAATGTTAAAGGTTTCAATTTCAGATTGTATTGTATCTATATTTGTTTCATCATTATTTAAGCTTATGATGTACGCTTTTTCTTTATCTATCCAAATCCCTATATTTTTCATTTGTACAAATTTTTATATGTTAAACAGGTAAAATTAAAAGAGGTGTAGCACTATGAAAACTAATTTTCTTTATAATGGGTTCATGTGTTAGTTTTTCAATAAAACTATGTTCATAATTCATTAGGCAAACCATATTTATTGTATGTGCTTCAGTATACTTATTAATTGCATCTGCTTTAGTTGTGTATGTAATAATTTCTTCAAAGACAGTATTGTTATTATCTAAACATTGCTTTAATACGTCTTTATTTTGTTGCTGTATGCTGTCTAGCTTATTTTCTTTTTTTACATGTAAAACATTTATTTTAAAGTTGTGAATTAATTGTAACTCTATTAAACAGTTTAATTCAACCTTGTTAAAATGTCTTTTAAAATCAGTAGCAAAAACTATTTGTTCTGGTTCTTCATATTCATATTTCAGAGGCACAGATATAATAGGGCAGCCGTCAATATGTTTGATAATTTTCACGGTATTACTCCCCATAAAAATCTCTTTTGCACCTGTAGCGCCGGCAGTACCCATTACTATCATATCAATATTTTCATTAGAAACAATTCGCTTTATAATATGTAATAAATTGCCGGTTTTAGATAATATTTTATATTCATGTTTGTTATTTAATAAATTTTCATTTAGGTAATCTTCAATTTCTTTTAATCCTTTTTCTGATGCTTCTTTTAAAATACGATACATGTGTGTATTTCTTTCTTTATGCATGGTGTTGGTTATCCTTGACGGGCTAACCACGAAAGTATTTAAAATATAAAAACGGCAAGGAATATCATCATACAACCTAATGGCATATGTCAATGCATCCCATGCATTGTCAGAGAAATCGGTCGGTACCAATACTTTCTTCATGATTTAAAATTAAATATTCAAGGTTTCAAGTTTTGAATTTAGCTTCACTAGTTCTATTTACATTTCATTTTAGTAATAATTTCTAATCAATATTTTGAGGGTTTAGTTTCTATATTTAATCATGAATTCGAAATCAATACTTTGGTTTTCTGTCTTCAATCATCTGACTTTCATTACATTTTTGCAGGTATTACTAAAAATGGAATATTCAAATGAAAACCAATTTGATTGATTACAGGTTTAAAAAATAAGTTTTCAAAAAATGAATGCTTATTATTTATCATCATCAATAATTGAATATAAGTAGATTTTTGAAATTCTGTAATGGCCTCCGGAATTTCTTGATCATGAACTCTATAATACGCATCGTTAAAGTCAATCAATAAATTATTAAGTTTCTCTTTGTTTTTAATTTCTTTATCGTTTAAATCATTACCATAAGAAACATTTAAAACATGTACTTTAGATTTGAATAACTTACTTATCGCTTTGAGAGTTTGTAAATGTTTTTCTGAATAATCAATTTTATAATCTGTTGGGAATAATACTTCTTTTGGTTTCTCAAAGAAATACCCATCCGGAACCGCAAGAACAGGACATTTTGATTTTTTGATCACGTGAATAGTATTTGTACCGAATAAAACTTCTTTTGCACCTGTAGCACCTTTGGTACCCATAATTATTAAATCAATCGTATGTTTATCTACAATATCTTTAATTTCATCAGTCAATAGACTAAAAGAGGATATAGTTTCAAATTGATGTTTTGAGTTTTTAAATTTTTCTTTTAGTTCTTTTTCGATTTCATCTAGCTTTTCTATTGAATTTTCTCTTATAATATCAACAACATCACCTAAATAACCACCAGCACTCATCCGATAATCATAATTGTAAATTATAGGTGTATACGTATTTAAAAGATAAAATTTGCAACTTTCATCTTTATACAGATTTAATGCATAATTAATAGCATTTTTCGCATTGCCTGAAAAATCGGTTGGTAATAGTATATTTTTCATGTGTTTAAATTTTAAAGTAATGATAAACTAATTATAAAATATTAGAACTCATGTAATCGCTCATTACAGTTGTTCTCTCATAAATCCTGAAACTTCGGGAAAATCGTTCTCTTCCATAAAAAATTGATTAAATTTATTCGTGTTCATTTGATAATATTAAATTGAAAATTTATACTATAAATGTATATGACCTTTTAGAAGTAAACTATGATATTCGTCAGACTAATATATAATTTGAGAATGTATATGAGATAAACTCAAATAAATTACTTTCGACTGTAATACCAATTTAACCATAAAACAAGTCAAATAAATTGTTTCTTTTTCCCTTATATTTCGTTAAATAAATAAAACGTAATAAAGACTATGCTTTATTTTTTTGCCTTATCTAAACAAAAAATAATTCAATTTAGTGTTGGCTTATTTTATAATCAAATTGGTATAATTTCTAATCATGATTGAATTCAATAACTTTCCTATCCCTTTTTATAAAATGTAGTTTATCATCTCTAACGACCTTTTTTCGATATCCAAACAAATGGAATATTTTTGTAGTTAAGAATTTTGCTGTTCTGGGATTTACAATTAATGCGTATTTATATATAGGATCTTGTTTAATACCAGGCAACAATCTTAACAAATGGTGTAGTTTTAGCTTTCTGGTGATAGCAGATATTTGCAACCATATCCTAGATATTCTTGTAATGATGAAAAAGCCATCTCTGCCTTGCTTTTGATATAAAGGCATAAAAATTTGACCATTCATATTTGCTTTTACTTCTATATTATTACTTAAAGCTAGCACTTGTTGCATTTGTATGTTATCAAAATTATTAAATCCATTAATCATTTTAAATTCTTCTGTATCTTGTAAAAAATAGTGAAAATCTATCTCATAAAAACCATTATGTTTTGAATGTGAGATTAGTATTTGTTGATAGCGCTCATAATTCTTAATTTCTTTTTTATCAATACAACCTGATGTTACCAGAGATTGCCAGATAAAGGCTTCACAGTTTATAATTGATTCTGGATTGTTATGTTGTCCTGCTTCAAAGCCTAAAGAAATATGTCCATATTCATTGATATAAGTTAAGAGAGGACCATCTAAATATTCTTCAATACCTAACACAACAGGAATTGAGAAATTACGGGCAAATCTTCTATTATTTAATGAATCACTAATTGTAATAAAAGGAATTGTTTCGGATGAAGTGGTGTGGAGATCGATAAAGTAAAACGGACCTTTATCTGTTGCTAAAATTTCCTTAATAATATGATATATTTCTGATTGTTCTTTTTCCTCGGGATTCAAATCTTTATTTGACCCGTTAATAATGTTAACATGATCATCTGTCCAAATTCGATTTAAATCTGCCACTTCAAATCGTATGTTTTTATGAAGTGCATTTAAATTTCCTGCAATGGCATAGAAGTTTCCATTTAATTTAACATTCTCATTGTCAATATTTTGTATTACTTTTTTTAAACCATGTATTCCAGCTTGTTCATTTCCATGAATCCCTCCGAAAATAATAATAGAGGGGTAGGTCTTAACTCCTTTTTTCCTACCTATACAACGTTCGAATACAACTTTATTATGAAGTTTTTTTGTGTTAATATTACTCATTAATAGTAGTCTTTTTATCAATTTTCTCTAGATCATGTTTGGTAAACATTCCGATTAATTCATCATTTTCAACTATTGGTAAACACCCTATCTTGTTTGTGGTCATTATTTCTCTGGCCTCATCAATTGTCATTTCTGAATCTGCAATTTTCACATCTTTGATCATAATATCTTTAGCGACTATTAAATTAGAGGTAATACTGCTCATATCAATAGCATCTAAATTAGTTTTGGTAATTAAGCCTACAATTTTATTAGATTCGTTAACAACAGGTAAATGATGTATATGCTTCCAATCCATTATCTTTACTAGCAATTCAACCAGATCATTCTCATGAACTACAAAGAGTTCAGTAGTCATGACTTTGTACAATTTATTACTAGTATTTATGTTAGGGTCAATTACAGTATCTGCCAATTTCCATTGGTATATTGGTTTATTATCTTTCTGATTTTTATGCATATTATAAGTCAATAAGATGTTGGCTTCATCTCTAGAGATTTTTTTTCTGAGATTTCGATTACTTCTTACTAACCATTTGCTGCCGGTAAGGTCATTATCAATGCGTTTTTCAATAATATTTAAGTAAAAATCAATATCGGTTGCATCGATGTTTGATTTTTTTAAACCTTCACGAGCCATTGGGATCAATATTTTTTTCGCCAGTTTATTAGCTGAAATACCATACCCAAACCAATTAAAATAAGTGTTAATACCAGTTCTGGCGGCATTTATAAAATTGCCTCTGGCATCATTAAAGGGCATTTGTTTCCAAATTTCTTTGTACTTATCGGGCATACCTTGCATTACACCAACCCAGAATAGCCCATTAGCTACTTCGTCTACCACACTTGGACCGGCAGGAATATACCTGTTCTCTATTCGTAAATGGGCAACATTATTATTTGTTCCATAACATAATCTATTCCATTTATAGAGGGTACCATTATGTAAGTTTAATGCCTCTAATTTTGGCATTATACCTTTGTTCAATAAATCTAATGAGTCTTCTTTAAAATTTGTTGTCACCAATGGAATATACCTTGAAATATCATCGGTAAATAATTCGGCTATTGATGCTCTTACCCAATCATTACCGAAAGATACTCTTGGTTTTTGTTCACGCAATAAATGTGATGTATTGCGCATATCTATACTTTGCTGAAATAAGGCAATTCGTGTTTCACACCATAATTCGCGACCAAGTAACATTGGAGAATTAGACATAACAGATAATATCGGGCCTGCAATTGCTTGTGACCAATTGTATTTATCGACTATTTCATCCAACCCTAATTGAAGATGTACTTGAAAACTGGTATTACATGCTTCAAATAAAATAGATTCATGATTTAGAATCAGTTCATCTACACCTCTGATTCGCATTTTAAAATTATCTCCTCTAATATTTTTAATGACATCATTGAGCGTTCTATAGCGGTCATAAGGAGTCATGTTTTTAAAGATTAGATCTTTCTTTTTGAGGGTAGGTAATATGCCACTAAGAATAATCTTATTACTTTCAATTTGATCAGCGGCAATGTGCGCTTTATCTAAAAGTTGATTAAGATTTTTTTCAAGCTTTGAAAAACACTTATTAGAAAGTTCAACAGGGTCTAAATTAATCTCAAGATTAAACAATGCTAGTTCTGTTGTAAAATGAGGATCATTAATTTCATCTAAAATTTTAAGTGCATTTAGAGAAGGTCGATAGCTATCATTTACAATACACAATTCTTGTTCAGCACCAATTCTTTGAATTCCTTTTTCAAAGACATCATCATCTATCATTTTTTCTAATGCTGCTACATCACCAAGCAAATGAGAAATAAATTCTTTTCTTTCTTTCTGTGAAGTTATTGCTTTTACTGACTGTGAACCCATAAGATTCTGTTTGACTATTAAGCAAATCTATCCAATTATTAAGAAATTGAATATGATATTTGTCAGTAAACCAAAATATAACAGACTTAACTATTTGTGATCAAAATAGATTTGTTGAATAGTAACGATAGTATCACAATTTTGAACGTAGATTGAAGCTTCTTTTTCTTGTAGATAACCATCTATCCAATAGTACCTACAAGGTTCTTGTCTTGTCTTGCTTTTTGAAAAATCGACATCTCCTTTTAATAGTATTCCGATAATTGCTGAAGTATCAATTTCTTTAACTGATAGTTTTTGTAATGCTTCCTCAGAAAAAACACGATGTTTATTTCTAAGCAGATCTAATACTCTTTCATTTGGAAAAAAATTACAAGAGGCATTTTTTCCGTTCAAGAAAAATAGTAAAATGATGATTCCAAGGGCAAATCCGAATCCAAAAAGGGTAAAACGACGTTTTAATTCCATTAAATGATCAATAAGTTTATATCTCTATATGGAAGACCAAACCAATCTGCTACCGCTTTATTGGTTAAAATTCCGTGGTAAAAATACATTCCTTTTCGTAAACTTTTATCAAATCTTGCAGCATTTTCAATACCGCCTTCTTCGGCAATATCTAATAAATAAGGGGTAAATATATTACTGATAGATAATGAAGCAGTTCTGGAATATCTTGAAGGAATATTGGGTACACAATAATGAATAACGCCATGTTTTGTAAATGTAGGTTTTTTGTGTGTAGTAACTTCTGAAGTTTCGAAACAACCACCACTGTCTATACTTACATCAACAATGACAGAACCATCTTTCATTTGCTCTACCATTTCTTCACTTACCAAAATGGGTGTTCTGGTTTTACCGCGAACAGCACCAATAGCCACATCACAACGCATCATTGCTTTTTGAAGTGTTTTTGGCTGAATGGTTGAAGTGTAAACAGGATAATTTAAATTGTGTTGTAAACGGCGTAATTTAGTAATTGAATTGTCAAATATCTTTACACGTGCACCTAGACCAATAGCCGATCGTGCTGCAAATTCACCAACCGTTCCTGCACCTAAAATTACCACATCAGATGGCGGTACACCACCAATATTACCAAATAGTAATCCGTTACCATCACTATTATTTTGCATTAACTCAGCTGCAATTAAAATAGAAGATATACCGGCAATTTCACTTAAAGATTTTACGACAGGGTACACACCATGTTCATCGGTAATAAAATCAAAAGCAATTGCAGTGATACGCTTTTTTGCCAGTGCTTCAAAATATTTTTTGTTCTGTGTTTTTAATTGTAAAGCAGAAAATAAAGTACTTTGCGGATTGATCCATCCAATTTCTTTAATGCTGGGAGGCTCAACTTTTAAGATTAGATTACAACCAAATACTTCTTCGGTACTATAAGAAATTTTTGCACCGGCTTCTGAATACTCATTGTCGGTATAATTAGCACCTTCACCGGCACCAGTTTCAATAATAATTCGATGACCATGATTTGTTAGAGCAGCTACTGCATCAGGCGTTAAGCAGATACGTTTTTCTTGCAAGTGTGTTTCCTTCGGTACACCAATGAATAATTCGCCTTTTTGCTTTTTAATTTCAAGCATTTCAGGTTTGGGCATTAACTCTTCTTTACTAAATGGCGAAAATTGTTTACTCATTGTTGTTAGTGTTCAGTATTCAGTGTTCAGTTAGCAGTATTCCAGCATTAAACAAACAACTGATGGATAAATATTTTGTATTTTTCTCTATTCTCTATTCTCTATTCTCTATTCTCTATTCTCTATTCTCTGAGCTGTGTTCATGACCTTAATACATCTGGTCTCATCATCGTTGATTGACAAATGAATTTCAACAGCATTTAAAGGTAATAAATTTTTAACTTTCTCAGGCCATTCAACCAAACACCATGAATTACTATAAAAATATTCATCAATACCAATATCCATTGCTTCTTCTTCATGGTCAATACGATAAAAATCAAAATGATATATAATTTCTCCTTTACGGGATTTATACTCGTTTACCAACGAAAATGTCGGTGAAGTGACTACATCATCAACTTCCAATTGTTTTACAATCTCTTTGATCAGTGTAGTTTTACCAACTCCCATTTCACCATAGAACAATAATACCTCATGAGGAGACTCTGCAATGATTTGCTGTGCAATTCGTGGTAGTTGTTCTAAAGTATAATTTAAAATCATCAAAAAAGATTATCTGTCAACATCTAATATTTCTTTAGACTCAAATAACTCCTTTATTCTTTGTCTAGAAATTCCATAAGGTTCAGTTGTGTAATTGGCAGTCTTATCTATTTTATATAATTTAGATTTTCTTTCAATTTCATAATCATTAGAAATCACAAAAACAGAATCTTGACTTACAGAAGCTACTTTAAGCAATGAATAGTATTCATTTGCTTTGTATTCGTAAACATCACCAGCTTGAGGTTCATTTATAT
>Ga0209633_10003346_pt1 | contig 14853 bp, 17 predicted proteins | sample Cruoilmetagenom1_FD_187290 | JGI IMG/M metagenome (GOLD analysis project Ga0209633, IMG submission 187290) | Oil polluted marine microbial communities from Coal Oil Point, Santa Barbara, California, USA - Sample 1 (SPAdes) (version 2) | ecosystem: Environmental > Aquatic > Marine > Oil seeps ... | reverse complement strand
TTGGCTTATTGCTGTTTCTACCTGGATTGAATTTTCTCCAATGGCAAGACACCAAATCAATCCCTTTCGAAATTATCTTCTTGTTTGGAGCAGGCTTTTCCATTGCAAATGCGGTTATGGATTCTGGATTAGCGCAAGTCATTGCTATAAATTTACAGACATTTTCTCAGTTACCTGCAATCGTTATCATCTTGCTAGTAGCTGTTCTCATTACATTTTCCACCGAAGTAACAAGTAATACCGCCCTAATATCACTAGCTTTACCTATAATTTATTCACTAGGGCAGATCGCAAATATTGACAGCAAATTAATTCTGATGGTCGCAACTATATGCGGTAGCTACGCTTTCATGCTTCCCATTGCTACACCTCCTAACGCTATTGCGATAAGTAGTGGCGCCCTCAAGATTAAAGAAATGATGAAAATTGGGTTGGTATTTAACTTATTAAGCATAATGCTTACAACATTTACTGCTTGGTTTTTCTGGCAGAATTTTCTATAAAACCGTTATCAAAAATTGAACCATAGGCTAATTATGAGCGAAGAAATACTGGATCCAATAATAATCAGTGAGCAACAATTTAATAAGGCCTCTGCGTATATATCACACCTACAAACAGGATTAGTTGATTTTTTAAAGCTCCCCAAACGCATCAATGTATTCAACTTTCCAGTCGAACTGGATGATGGCACAGTACAATCGATACGTTGCTATCGAGTTCTGCATAATCGTGTTTTTGGCCCAGGAAAAGGAGGCATTCGCTATCACCCTGAAGTAACACAAGATGAAGTTATTTCCCTAGCTAAGTTGATGACGTGGAAATGTGCCTTAATGAAAATCCCATTCGGTGGTGCAAAGGGTGGCGTGGTTTGTAACCCAAAAACATTAAGTGAGAATGAGCTTAGACGGATCACGCGTCGCTTCACCACCGAGTTATTTGATGTGATTGGCCCTTATACCGATATTCCAGCACCTGATATGTATACCAACGAACAAACCATGGCTTGGATTTATGATACCTACGATGTACTCAACCCGGGTCAAAATAATCGCGCCGTTGTTACAGGAAAACCGATTGATCTGGGTGGCTCTCTAGGTCGTCACGAGGCTACTGGAAAAGGTTGTCTTTTTGCCACTCAACGTTTTTTATCAAAAGCCTTAATTCCAGAATTTATGGACGTTTCAGGTGCACGTGTTGCCATTCAAGGTTTTGGTAATGTTGGTGCTATCGCTGCAGATGAATTCTTTCGAGAGGGCGCCAAAATCGTAGCACTTAGCGATAGTTCTGGCGGTATCTATTGTGAAAGTGGATTAGACTTAGAAGCAGTCAGCGCATTTAAAAAAGAACATGGTTCTGTGGTCGGCTTACCCAATACGCTAACACTCACCAATGAGGAATTACTCGAAGTTGATTGCGATATTCTGATTCCCGCTGCTACCGCTTTGCAGATCAACGCTGAGAACGCCGCCAGCATAAAAGCTAAACTGATAGTAGAAGCCGCAAACAACCCTACCACTCCTTTAGCGGATGAAATTTTACAACAACGTGGAATTTTTGTAATACCCGATATACTCGCCAATGCGGGCGGCGTTACGGTGAGCTACTATGAATGGGTGCAAAATAATGCAAACGAACAATGGGATCTAGAAGTTGTCAATCTGAAACTGAAAAAAAGAATGTTTGCGGCAATAGATACGACTTTTAGCCACTGGCAAAGCTATGTTGTTGGTGAAAATCCAGAGGAAGAAAATAAAAATACATTAGCTGCTACATTAGCAGCTAATGATGTCCCTGATTTTCGAACGACCGCACTTGTTATTGCAATCAAACGAGTAGCAGAAGCTACTCTATTACGAGGGATTTGGCCCTAAGGACTATTATTGAGCTTAAAATACTCAACTATTGTCACCCAAATGACAGATAAAACTGCTTCATTAAATTATGTTTAAGCTATATTTAAACTTTCTAGATAACACTTACAGAGGGACTTGAGAATGGATACGAAAGAAGCAAGTGACAAACTTCAAAAAGGCTATCATGCCATGGTTGATAGCGTTGAATCTTTAATTAAAAAAGAAGGTAAAAGCCTTAAACAAGCGCTTGAGATTGCAGAAGATAAACTCAAAGAATGGGAAGATTTGAGTGTTGATGAATATCGTCATATCAGTGATGAGGTTCGCTATGATCTACATTCTTTTGGAGAAAAATTGAGCGAAGCAAAAAAGTCATTTAAGCAACGTCTCGAAATGGATTCACTTTTTATGAAACAATCTGCGGTGAAAAAACTCTCTTCAATTGCGGAACAAACAGGTCATGAACTGGTTGAAATAAAAGATACATTGGTCAATAAAGATGTAGACCTTGAAAGTGATGCTATATTTCTAGAGCATCGTGAACACAGAGAGTGGCACAGTGATCATGTATTTTGGTTGAAAGAAATAGAAATGTGGAAAAAAGAGCACCACGATGCAGGTGCAAAATTGCTCGCAATCCATGATGCAATTCGACTTGTGGGTGAAGATTTACAAGAACATAACCAAGCCATTCATGCTCACGACATTATTGATCAAGAGCATGAAACTCTAATAGCAAAACTAGCAAAGCAATCTGATAATAAAATACCCGTTGAAGAGAGTAGTGAAGATCGGGCAGCTCATGAGGCGATGAAGGAGACCCACGAAAACCATGCTTTACTGCATCAGCAGTTCAAGAATAAGCACCTAGAAGTTATGAAGCTTGTTGAAAGACTGCATCAGTTGTTACAGTAGTGTTACTACAACCCTCTAATTTATTGAGTGAAATATGGAATATAAAGATTACTATAAAACGCTGGGTGTAGAAAAATCATCAACAAAAGATGAAATTAAGCGAGCTTACAAAAAGCTGGCTCGCAAATATCACCCAGATGTTAGTAAAGAAAGCGATGCGGAAGTTAAATTCAAAGAGGTTGGCGAAGCTTATGAGGTTCTAAAAGACCCTGAAAAACGCGAGGCATATGATCAATTAGGAGCAAACTGGAAAGCAGGTCAAGAAGGTTTTCAGCCACCGCCTAATTGGGAAGGTAATTTTGATTTTGGCGGTGGTGGTTATACACAAGGCAGCGCACAGGATTATAGTAGCTTTTTTGAAGATCTCTTTGGTGGCGGTAGAGCATCAGGAGGTCACTATACAAGAGGTAGTTCTCGCGGCGGATTTCAAACAAAGGGAGAAAATGTACGCGCCAAAGTTTCCATTGATCTTGAAGATTCAATTAAAGGAAATAGCCTCTCATTTACTTTACAAATGCCTGAATACGATGAGCAAGGGCAGGTGCTGAACAAACAACGCACTCTAAAAGTCAAAATTCCTAAAGGAATAAAACAAGGTCAGACCATTCGGCTTAATAAACAAGGTAATCCAGGTGTTGGGGGTGGTGAACGCGGAGACTTGCTTTTGGAAGTTGCTTTCAAGCCACACCGACTATACACATTAGAAGGAAAAGATATTTATCTGAACTTACCTGTTGCTCCTTGGGAAGCAACACTGGGAGCAAAAGTACAAGTGCCTACGCCGACTGGTAATGTTGATATGGCGATTCCAAAAGACTCTCAACAGGGGCGTAAATTACGCCTTAAAGGACGTGGTTTGCCTGGCAAAGGCGCAGGTGATTTTTATGTGGTACTACAAATTGCTTTGCCCCCTTCATCTGATACTAAGGTGAAAGAATTCAATGAAAAAATGCGTGATGAAATTGAATTCAATCCACGTAGTTACCTGTTTTAGGAGGCAAGCAACATGAAATCACAAAAACTGACCGTTATTTCTGGCACCATACTTGAAGAAGAATCGGTTCTAACACTCGCCGAGTTGTGTATTCATTGTCATACACCAGCTGAAACAATGATCAAGCTTGTCGACCATGGCATTATTTCACCTTGTGAAAGTGAAAGCAGAGAGCGAGTCATTAGTACATGGCATTTTCAAAGTAACGATTTAGTTCGTGCTGATAAGGCATTACGTTTGAAAGAAGATCTAGGAATAAATCTTGCTGGAGTAGCATTAGTGCTCGACTTAATGGATGAACTAACTGATTTGCGCGTTCAATTAAGGGATCTCTGATTTGACATTCTGCCAGAACTAATAAAGGTCGTCTCTCTATCTAGCGTAAGAAAGGATGTTTGATGTGTGAATTATTTGCCATGTCCAGTTCAAAGCCGACAGAAGTATCTTTCTCGCTGGATGAGTTCTCTAAACATGGAGGGCTTACAGATCTACATAAGGATGGTTGGGGAATTGCTTATTACGATCATAATGATGCACGCATTCTAAAAGAAGCCTGTTCCGCAAGCGAAAGTGATTACCTCGCATTTATTAAAAATCTAAAAATCCAAAGTAAAACGATTATCTCGCATATTAGATTAGCCACCCAAGGTGAGGTTAGCGTAAGAAATACACAACCTTTTTCACGTGAACTTGGGGGAAAGCAGCATGTCTTTGTCCATAATGGTCATTTCCCTAAATTAGATACCCAAATATCATTAAAACTAGAGCGGTTTCGACCGATAGGAAATACTGATTCAGAATTATCTTTTTGCTATTTAATGGAAAAAATGACAAAAGTTTGGGATAAAGAAATACTCCCCAGTTTGTCAGAACGTTTGGAGGTGTTTACTTTATTTTGTAAGGAAATGAGCCCCCATGGAATTGCAAATTTTATTTATTCAGATAGTGATAATACTTTTATTCACAGTCATAAAAGGCTTGTTAAAGAAGGGTCAAAAGATGCCTCACCTGGGCTTCACCTTCTTCACAGAGATTGTCCAATGGACACGGAAGGAAACACCATTGATGGACTTAAAATGAAGACGAATCAACCACAACAAGTCATATTAGTAGCGAGTGTTCCGCTCAGTAATGAAAACTGGAAGGCACTTCAAGAAGGTGAAATAAAAGTATTGCGAGATGGGGAAATAAAAAACTGACGCTCTGTATAAAATATTATATACAGGCTCAATTTACTTTTTAGCAGGTTGAGGTCGCTCGAATACCCAATTGTTTTCGGTTGATAGTTCTGGTGAGAAACGATAGCCACCTGCGCCAAAGTCTTTAAGGTCTTCTGCAAATTCAATACGATTTCTTAGAATAAAATCTGTCATCATGCCACGCGCACGTTTGGCAAAAATTGCAATCACCCGTGTTTTTCCATCTTTTGTTTCTTTAAAGTTTATATCCAGTAAACGTCCGTCTAATTTTTTAGGTTTAACCGATTTAAAGTATTCATTAGAAGCAAGATTGACGAGTACCGCTTCTTTTTGCTCGTTCAAGTTTTTATTCAATACATCGGTGATGCGCTCATCCCAGAATTGATATAAATTTTCACCACGAGGATTAGCTAACTTGGTTTTCATTTCAAGACGATACGGTTGGATTAAATCCATCGGGCGTAGTGCCCCATAAAGTCCAGAAAGAATACGTAAATGGTCTTGCGCATAGGCTAGATCATCATCTGAATATTTTTCTTTTTGGATACCTGAGTAGACATCGCCTTTAAACGCAAATAATGCAGGTTTTGCATTTTCTGGAGTGAAAGGTGTTTGCCAAGTATTAAAGCGTTCCACATTTAGAATCGCTATATTTTCACTCACATCCATTAAATCCCGCACATCAGGCACATCCAACTTTTTTGATTCATTAATCAATAGTTGAGAGTCCGCAAGTTGGTCGGGGATTGAATAAATGCTAGAAGGGGAGGGGGATTCAAAATCCTGTCCCTTAGAGGGCGAAAGTGTAACTAACATCGCTTAAAAACTATTCAGCCATTAACTTTTCGTATTTTGCCATCAACTGCTCTTCAGATTCTTCGTTATTAGGATCCTTAGGAATACAGTCTACTGGGCATACCTCAACACATTGAGGCTCGTCGTAATGACCGACACATTCAGTACATTTATCTTTGTCTATCTCATAAATTTCATCACCCATGTAAATAGCTTCGTTTGGGCACTCAGGCTCGCAAACATCACAGTTGATACATTCATCAGTTATATATAAAGACATATTGATTTTTTCCTACTTAAATTATCTTTGATAAAGCCATTCTAACAGTGCTTTATTTAAAAAACAGTAACCTTTATCATTATATGCTTATATATAATGATAGAAATCATAAAAACAAGGCTTATTCATATCTCTTTACGTATCTCATTGCATATCTTTTTACATGGACTGCAAACAGTCCAACACGATAGGATGTACAAATTTAGACACATCACCGTTTAAGGATGCCACTTCTTTTACTAGGCTCGAAGATATAAATGAATATTCTTCTGCGGGCATCAAAAACACTGATTCGATATCAGACGCTAGGTTTCTATACATGCTCGCCAATTGAAATTCGTGTTCAAAATCTGATACAGCACGCAAACCCCGTATCAACACCGTTGCACTTTGTTGGTGTGCAAAATCAGTTAATAGATAATCAAACCCTATTATTTTCACCTCTGTCTTTTTTTCTTTGTGTTTATCGTTTAATACATCATCCAATACTAAAGTGCATAGCTCTACGCGCTTTTCCATTGATAAGAGAGGCTTTTTCTTTTGGTTTGAAGCTACCGCGATAATGACTTCATCAAACATTTTGGATGCCCGTAGCACCAGATCAATGTGCGCATTGGTAATAGGGTCAAACATTCCGGGATAAATGGCGATTGATTTCATTGTTTAAAATACCTTGCGACGTTATTTACAATACCATGATCGCATCTGCTTCTACTTGAGCACCTTTAGGTAATTCTGATAAACCCACCGCCGCGCGTGCAGGGTAAGGCTGTTCAAAAAATTCTGCCATAACCTCATTTACCGTTGCAAAATTACTTAAATCGGTTAAAAACAAATTTACTTTAACAATGTTGTTTAAGGAACCACCCGCTGCTTCACATATCGCTGTTAAATTACGGAAAACTTGGCGCGTTTGTTCTGCGAAACCACCTTCTATCATTTCCATGGTTTCTGGAACTAATGGAATCTGACCAGAAATATACACTGTGTTATCTACTTTAACGGCTTGCGAATAGGTTCCAATCGCTTGTGGGGCTTTATCTGTTGAAATGATCTCTTTTGGCATTTTTGTTCCTGTATTTTTGTTAGAGACATTTGTACGTTTCACTCATGTAAAGGTCTCTATTAGATGATCTAAAAAGGTCTGGTCACATTTAATACATGTGATTGGTTATGAATGGATTCTGAAATTTTTTGTAAGTGCTCATTGTTTTCAACTTGTAATAAGAAATACATGTCTTTGACTTCTGTATCGCCACTGATATTTATTTCTTCTATATTGACGCGCAATTCTTCAAGCAAGTTGGTTATATGCGATAATACCCCTACACGGTTTCGTACTTGAACAATTAAAGGCGCAAGAAATGTTTCGTGTTCACTGATTTCGTCGATCCAAGCAATACTGTGTACCGATTTATCTTGCTGTAAAGAGCGTGCATTTAGCAAGGTAGGACATTGACTACGGTGTACCTTTAAGCCTTTGATGGTATCAAATTGCGCAACAATCATGTCGCCAGGAATAGGGTGGCAACAGCTTTGCAACTCTACGGCTAAACCTTCTGTACCCTTAATAAACAGCACTTGTTCATCGTCTTCTGTAATTAAAGGTAATGATTCATTCCCTAATAAACGACGCGCCACTATTTTGGCTGATTGGTTCCCTTTGGCAATACTGGTATACAACGCTTTTTTATTTTTCATTCCCAGTGTTTTTAGGGTTTCTTTCATGTTTTCGATTAAAATAGAATCAAGGTCTTGTTGATAAGGTTTTAATGCTTTGTTTAGTAATTGTTTGCCTAAGGATATAAATTCATGTTTTTTACGTTTACCAATCCAACTTCGCACCGAAGAACGTGCTTTGGCTGTCACCAGAAAATTCAACCATGAAGGTTGTGGTGTGGCATCTTCGCTAGTAAGAATTTCAATGGTTGCACCATTAGGTAAAAGCATGTCCAGTCGGCACGGTTCGCCATCTAAGGTAGCTCCTACACATTGGTTGCCAACTTCGGTATGAATAGCATAGGCAAAATCTACGGGTGTTGAATTTTTAGGAAAAACTTTTGTTTCGCCCCTTGGCGTAGAAAGATAAATTTCATTAAGAAATAAATCAGCTTTCATATCTTCCAAAAATTCAGCAGGGGTGCTTTCTGCTTGTTGAATTTCTTCAACTTGTTTTAACCAGTTGTTTAAATATTGCTTAGATTTATTCGATGAGCTTAATAGTTCGGGATAACGTAAATGAGCTGTAATGCCGTATTGGGCGATCCGATGCATTTCATGGCTTTGTATTTGCACCTTTACTAATTGACGCTGCGGTGTCATCAGAATTGTCTGTAAAGCTTGAAAGCCATAGCCTTTAGGTATTGCAATAAAATCCTTAAAAGAGCCTACTTTGGGAGGAAATACTTGATGTATAACCCCTAAAGCCACATAACAATCTTTAGTAGAATTGACCAAAACGCGTATCGGCAATGCTTCTGAAAGAAGGTTTAATTGTTTTTGCCCTTTGGTGTTTTTAATCCGGTTGTAAAGCCGATAAATATTACTTTTCCACGGAAAGACAACAGCACCGATATGTTTATCATTTAAGCCATCGGTTAATGCCTTCACAATCTGGCTATGAATAGCAGCCCATTCATCGCGATGTTTACGGATGGCTTTTTCTAAAACAGCTACTCGCCACGGATGCAAATGGTGAAAGGCATTCACTTGTAATTGTGTGCGTAAGGCGTTCATCCCCATTCTACGCGCCAGTGGTACGTGAATATCCAATGTTTCTTGGGCAATACGTCGGCGCGCTTCTGGCTTTCTAACACCCAGTGTTTTTACATTATGCAAACGATCGGCAAGTTTTATTAGAACGACACGAAAATCTTGTGTCATTGCGGCAATCATTTTATGGAAACTGGCGGCATTGGCTTCTTGACGCGAGGTAAATTCTCCGCCCGCTAATTTTGTAACGCCATCAACAAGATCAGCAACAACGGAGCCAAACTGGTCGATTATGTCTTGTTTGCTGTAATCGGTATCTTCAATAACATCATGCAATAAAGCGGCGCACAGGGTATCTGCATCCATGCGTAAATCTGCCAAAGTGTAAGCGACATAAATAGGATGAAAAATATAAAATTCACCGGACTTTCGTACCACACCATCGTGGGCATCTGCGGCAAGCAGAAAGGCGTCATAGACACGCTTTGTATCAGCTTCATTCAGATAGCTACTAACAACTGCATTTAAGTCAGTTGCACTAATTAAAGTGGGGGGAGTAGCCTCTGACATAAATTTAAAGCAACGGGTTAACCAACGCTGATTTCAACAGGTTCTTGGCTTTGGTCCTGATCCATTGTCATTTCACTTGGTGCTTCAACAATGACTTCTTCTGGCTTGATGTTTTCAGCTATTTCGCGCAATGCAATAACTGTTGGTTTGTCGCCATCTTCTTCTAATAAAGGTTGAGCGCCTTCTGAAATATCGCGTGCACGTTTTGCCGCTTTTAAAACAAGATCATAGTTGCTATCAACGTGTTCAAGACAGTCTTCTACTGTTACTCGTGCCATGATAATTACCTGTAAAATTTTTTGTGAAAGATTCTTCAATTATCAAACAACGAACATCAAAAAGATAGTTCTAATGTGCTATTCTGACGACAGTTTTTTAAAATGAGACTTTGTACGAGAGATATGATGGATTAAAAACGCTTGAATTCCCCTTTTTCCCTTAAAAATTCGATCAATAGCCTTGCTATTAACCTTGTTTTTAAGAAAAATAGGAAAAATTACGCTAATTTTAGCAGGCTTGCCGTTTTGTTCTTTAAAACAGACAACTTGATTATTAGAGCTTTAGCCGTTTTATCTCGCCATACTCTCGTACAAATATCTTAAAATAATTATAAAATAGAGGACAGAGTGGCTAAATTTCAAGGCGATAAAACCTTTTTTCATGGGAAAAATGAAAGCACTGGCGTATTACTCGTCAATTTAGGAACTCCAGAAGAGCCAACCCCTTCTGCCGTTCGCAAATACTTGGCAGAATTTTTAGGTGATTCCCGTGTAGTCGAAATCCCAAAAATAGCATGGTTACCGATACTTTACGGATTAGTGTTACCCAAACGTGGCGCAGCAAGTGCTGCCAATTATAAAAAAGTATGGCTGGATGATGGCGACAAAAAAGGCTCTCCTCTTTTGTATTACAGCCAGAGACAAGCCGATCTTTTACAGCAAGAGATGGAGACGCGTTTTCGTGGTCCTGTCCATGTCGAATTAGCGATGCGTTATGGTAAGCCTGAAATTAAAAAAAGCTTAAAAACTTTACAAGAAAAAGGCGCGAGAAGAATATTAGTTTTATCGCTGTATCCGCAATACTCATCAACTACTACAGCGACCATTTACGATGCCGTTTTAAACACATTTAAACGCTGGCGCTGGATACCTGAATTACGTTTCGTGGGGCAATATCACGATCATCCTGATTATATCAAGGCATTGGCTTCAAGCGTCAAAACACATTGGCATCATTTAGATGAAACAGGTGAGCAACGCAGTGAATTATTATTAATGTCTTTTCATGGTTTGCCGAAACGCAATCTTGAAGCGGGTGATCCGTATTTTTGTCAATGTCATAAAACAGGACGTTTATTAGCAGAAGCACTTGAACTTAAAAATGAACAATGGACGTTAACGTTTCAATCGCGCTTTGGCAAACAAGAATGGCTAAAACCCTATACCGATGAAACCTTAAAAAAACTAGCATCCGATGGGGTTAAAAAAATAGATGTGATTTGCCCTGGTTTTCCTGCTGATTGCCTAGAAACACTCGAAGAAATCCAGATGGAAAATCGTGAATATTTTATTGAAGGAGGTGGAGAAAACTACCGCTATATTCCTGCCTTGAATGATAATTCTGAACATATCAGAGCATTGGCTGAAATCGTTCAACAACACACCCAAGGTTGGTCGGAAACCAGTGCTGATTGGACTGCAAGCAACACTGAAAAACATAATGAATTAACCCAACAACGCGCTAAAGCTAAAGGCGCGAAATTTTAATGGGTAAACCATTACAAAAAATTGGATTAATCTTGATCGGCAACGAATTATTAAATGGTTCACGCCAAGATAAACATATGGGTCATGCAATCCAACTGCTTCAAAAGCGTGGATTATCGCTTAGCTGGGTGCGTATTATTGGGGATTCAAAAGCACAATTAATTAGCACGTTTACACAAACATTTGCGCTCGATGATGTGGTGTTTAGCTTTGGCGGAATCGGCGCAACACCCGATGACATTACTCGTTTATGCGCTGCTGAAGCATCCGAAAAAAAGCTTATTCGTCATCCACAAGCCCAAACTTTAATTGAAAACCAATTCGGCGCAGATGCTTACCCTAATCGCATTTTAATGAGTGATCTACCCGAAGGTGCTGATCTTATTCCCAATCCAGTCAATAACATCCCCGGATTTAAAGTAGGCAACCATCATTTTGTTCCTGGTTTTCCCGACATGGCATGGCCGATGATCGAATGGGTCTTGGATACACACTATAGTCATTTATTTAATCATCACCCAGATACTGAAGTACGTTGGGATATTTTGGGTGTGCCTGAAAGCACTTTGTTAGACTCTATGAATGAATTAGTCGATAAATTTCCAACCGTTGATTTATCCAGCTTACCCAGCACAGAACATCGTGGAGAATTAATTGATTTTGGTTTAAAAGGGCAAGCAGAGGATCTTCTATCAGCATCAACTTGGTTAGAAGATCGTTTGGATGAAATGAATGTTTCCTATAAAGTTACCAAACAGCTGTAATAAAAATAACGTAAAATGCAGAATAAGAATTCAAAAACCAGCTCGTTTTATAATTTAATCTCTGCATTATTTGCTTTTGTACTCTGGGGTGGGTGGGCTTACTTTATTAATTCAACGCTGGCGATTGAAGTATCAAGCACGGGTATTATTGCGGGGCTTACTCAAGGAACGGCCAGTTTTATAATTACGTTTATTATTGTGCATTTAGTTACGTATATTTATAATTTTATACACTCATTAACTTCAATAAATACACTTACTTTTAATCTAGTTGTTCCAGCGATCTTAACCGTAAGTATTACGGGTACGGGCTTGTATATTGTTCATTTTTTGATGAAAACACCGCATATTGCCAAAACGATTGCTCCCGCTTTGGTTGTTGCTTTTTTATTTAGTTTATTTACGGTTTATAAGCTAACTACAAGTACAAAAAACGAGAACTAATATGGCTGAATCAGAAGGGCGTCGTCCTCTAAAAGTACGCGATGCAAATTTTGCAGTAAGCATTGCAAAATGGCTTAGCCAACGTAATATCACCCCCAATCAAATCTCTATTGCTAGCGTATTCTTTGCATTTTTAGCGGCACTTAGTTTTTTAGCTATTCCCAGTTCAACAGGTGCAGGATTATCTGCTGTATTTGCAGGTTTATTTATTCAAATGCGACTACTGTGTAATTTATTTGATGGGATGGTAGCTATCGAGGGTGGCAAAAGTACGCCTGCAGGTGAGTTATTTAATGACATCCCCGATCGAATTGCCGACCCGCTGATTTTAGTCTCTGCCGGTTATGCAATTAGCGTCATTCAATGGGGAGATGTTCTTGGTTGGTGTGCTGGAATACTGGCTGTTCTCACGGCTTATGTTCGCACATTGGGCGTTAGCATGGGAGCGCCGGTGAGTTTCAAGGGACCTATGGCGAAGCAACATAGAATGGCAGTTATGACGGGCGCAAGCGCGCTAACAGTCGTCGAAAGCTTTTTTAGTGGTAATGGGTCAGTAATGGGGTATGTGATTTTAGTTGCCCTCATTGGCATAATAATAGGCTCTATCGTTACCGTTATTAACCGTACTAAAGACATTTATAATTACTTAGAAAATAAGCACTAATCATATGTTTAATATCCCTCAAAACTCTCTTTACGCCATGCTTGGCGTATTGGCGCTATTAACTATCGCAACTGGAATACGATTCTGGCTATTAGCCAAAAATCCAGAAAAAGACGATACCGAGCTTTGGCAACGAATAAAATCGTGGTGGTGGATGATCGGCATTTTGTTCTTAGCACTCGGCTTAAGTAAACTTTCTGCCATCATCTTATTCGGTTTTTTAAGTTTTCTGGCACTCAAAGAATTCCTTTCGATTGTGCCAACGCGCCAGACAGATCGTCATGCGATATTTTTCGCCTATCTTGCCATCCCTATTCAATATTACTGGGTTCACACGGGCTGGTATGGCATGTTTATTATATTTATTCCCGTTTATGTATTCTTGTTTTTGCCGATGCGGATGATTTTAGTCGGCGATACTAAAGGCTTTATTCGCTCTGCTGGTATTTTACATTGGGCAACCATGTTAACTGTTTTTAGCATTAGTCATATTGCTTACTTACTGACCTTGCCAGTAAAAAATAACAACGCAGGTGCGATTGGCTTAGTCTTATTTTTACTATTTATGACGCAATTTAATGATGTTTCCCAATATATCTGGGGTAAAACCTTTGGCAAACATAAAATCATTCCTAAAGTTAGCCCCAATAAAACATGGGAAGGCTTTTTAGGTGGGCTATTTACGATCACACTTTGCTCTGGGTTTATCGCACCTTTGTTAACCCCGTTAACCTTTATTCAAGGGCTTATCGCGGGTGTTATTATTGCTTGCAGTGGCTTTATTGGCGATGTGGTTATTTCATCCGTTAAGCGTGATTTACAAATCAAAGACAGTGGCAATATGATCCCCGGACACGGTGGAATTTTAGATAGGATGGATAGCTTGACCTATACTGCGCCTTTGTTTTTCCATTATTTATATTACACGCAATTTTAGTGAGCTTACCATTTTGTTTTTTCAAAAAATGGATAACTCAATTATGCAAAGCTTAGACATAGCTCGCCCATAGGGCGATACTAGGACTTAGCGTGTATTAGTGATGTGTACTAGCTTGCACGTTCATTTAAACTAGGCTCATTATGTATCTGTTTTGTAAGATATAAATATTCACTCTAAAGACTCAGCAATGACCAAAGAACGTTTCATAAAAATCCTATTTTTTGCTCTCTTCGTTAAACCCATTGTATTTGTTATTTTGGGTTTAAATATACGAGGACGTGAAAAGCTCCCGTTAAAAGGTCCTGCTATCCTAGCGGGGAATCATAATAGTCATTTAGATACACTGGTGTTGATGAGTCTTTATCCCTTATCTGAAATACATAAAATTCGCCCAGTTGCAGCCGCTGATTATTTTTTAAAGAACCGTTATCTAGCGTGGTTTTCACAAACTTGTATCGGCATTATTCCACTTGATCGTAGCGGTGGAACATCGAAAGACAAACTGTTTAGCAGTTGTTATAAAGCACTTGATGAAGGCGATATTTTAATTATTTTCCCCGAAGGTAGCCGTGGCGATCCCGAGAAAATCGGCAAGATCAAAAAAGGGCTTTATTATTTAGTACAAGATTTTCAAGAAAGCAGTAAAACGACTGTTCACGTAAGCCCTGTTTTAATGCACGGCTTGGGTGGTGCATTACCGCGTGGAGAAGCTCTTTTTGTACCGTTTAACTGCGATGTGATTATTGGCGAACCTTTAGAATTAAGCCAAACATCCACGCAATACGTACAACAAATTTCTGAACGCTTTGAATATTTACAACAGTTTTGTTTAACGCACTAATTTTCTAAAAAATTAGGGGCTGACCCAGATGACTCAAAGTTTTGTATTATTTGAGTATGAAGAAAAGCCGTTTGAGTCAGTATAAACAATCGAAGTTAATAGAGCTATTTGTT
>Ga0209633_10003345_pt1 | contig 14856 bp, 13 predicted proteins | sample Cruoilmetagenom1_FD_187290 | JGI IMG/M metagenome (GOLD analysis project Ga0209633, IMG submission 187290) | Oil polluted marine microbial communities from Coal Oil Point, Santa Barbara, California, USA - Sample 1 (SPAdes) (version 2) | ecosystem: Environmental > Aquatic > Marine > Oil seeps ... | reverse complement strand
CGATGGGTCAGCTCGTCTTCTTGGATTTTTACGGGCTTGATTAAACAAGATCTTCCCCGCCCGTTCACCCATATATACCATTCCATCGGGTGGACAGGGTGGGGGAGATCGCGGTCGGGTCAAAAAAAGATGTCTGCCCGAGCTTCTGTGTTCGCTATTAATCTATGTGAGGCATTTTATTGGTGCATTAACGACCGCCGGGTTATTGTACTTATTCAGATAGCTGAAGATAGTTCTGGTATTGCGTAATGTTAAAGCCGAAGGCGAAAGATCACGTCCCTGACGTCGGGACAAAAATGACCGGACGGCTATTGTCCGCCATATGCGCATTTGCGATCTTCATGGCTTTTGCACCTTTTGCGACTTATGCAAAAAACGTTCTTGCCAACACAAAGGTGGATGCAAAGGCCGGTACCAAGGCCAATACCAAGTCGGCTTCAAAATTAAAAAATACGGCAGTTACGCCGAGCCCCAAAAAGCTCATTAAAGCAGCCCTTGGCGAATATCTCGCGACACGCCTTGCCAAAGATGGTTTCGAGGTCGGCGCACCCATTCTCATACGCATTTTTAAAGAGACGTCAGAACTCGAAATTTGGCTCGCGGACAAAAAAGACGGCGGTAAATTCAGGCGCTTCAACACCTATTCAATTTGCAAATGGTCCGGCAAAATCGGTCCCAAACTTTCCGAAGGCGATCGTCAGAGCCCGGAAGGATTCTATGCTTTTTCGCCTTGGAACCTGCGCGCGCACCACCGGAATTTCCGCGCCATCGATATCGGCTATCCAAACGACCTTGATGAAGCCATGGGGCGAACCGGATCAGATATCCAGATCCATGGCGGTTGCGGCTCTTCGGGCTGTTTTGCCATGACCGATGAAAGGGTGGACGAGATTTTTCGCCTGACCGCAGCAGCATTTGGTGGCGGGCAGCGTGAAATAATGGTCCATGCATTCCCCTTCCGCATGACCAAAACTGCCATGGCCAAACGGCAAAAACACCCATGGATGGGTTTTTGGAAAAACCTGAAGGAGATAGACGAGGCCTTCAAAACCAGCCGAAAATTGCCAAAAATATCAATTTGCGACAAGAAATACACGCTGAACGCACCTGCACAGGGACCAGTCAAATGCAAGCTTCTCAAAGCGCCAACAATTACCGTGGCTGCAAGGCGCAGGGCTTTAGCGCGCGCAGCACGTCCCGCCTCCCGCATCAAGATCAGGTGTAATTTACGCCGCCCGAGCTGTAAAAAATGGCTCTTCCTGCAAAAACGTATCCTCGCCCGTAAAGACGCAGCCAAAGCGCGCAAGGCAAGTCGAACCGCGCGGCGCTAAAACGGCCAGAAGATCAGGATCATCGGCACCGCCACCGCGATGACAATAATTTCAAGCGGTAATCCCATGCGCCAATAATCCCCGAATTTATACCCACCGGGGCCCATGATCAGCGTATTGTTCTTATGCCCGATAGGCGTGAGAAACGCACATGATGCCGCCACCGCCACCGCCATTAAGAAGGGGTCCGCACTGACGCTGAGTTTGTTAGCAATATCAACCGCAATAGGAGCCGCAATCACCGTCGTCGCCGTGTTGTTGAGGACATCAGACAAGGTCATCGTGACAACCATCAAAATGGTCAGCACGACCCAGGGGGCATAGCCGAGCGAGACATTAACGATCTGCTGGGCAAGAAGTGCCGTGCCGCCAGATGCTTCGAGGGCCGCCCCGATCGGTATCATCGAGCCCAGGAGAACAATGATTGGCCATTCAATCGAGTCGTAAATTTCCCGCACAGGCACAATATTGAGCCCAACCATGACAATGCAAACAATTGCCAGCGCCACAGGAAGATAGAGGAGGCCGAAGCTCGCAAGTGCAATCGCACCCGCAAACGTACCCGCTGCAGCCAGAGCCATAGGCCGGTTGATAACCTGCAATCCGCGTTCCGCGAGAGGCAGCACGCCAAGAAGGTCTGATGCTGTCGTCAGACGTTCTTTTGAACCGAGCAGTAGCAGAATATCACCTGCCTTGATTTCGAGCTTCCGGACCCGCTCGTAAAAGCGCTGTCCCTGCCGCGAAACGCCAAGCAGCGTCACCCCATGGCGGTGCAACAGCCTGAATGATAACGCGCTCCGTCCATCAATGCGGGCGTTTTGCGGCACCACCACCTCGATCAGGCTAAGATCCCCCCGTTCAAGCAGGCCTCCATGTTGTTCTGATCCCACATAGTCGAGCTTCATTTTACCGACAAATCCATCAATGGCGTCGGCCGAGGCCTCGATGACCAGAATATCGCCCTTACGCAGGGTTTCCTGCCGCCCCTGCCCCGGCAATCGCTTGCCGCGACGAATAACGCCGACAATAGCAACGTCCTGCTCATCACACTCAGGATCAAGCTCGCTGACCATTTTATCAATGACAGGACTATCTTCAGGCACCGCAACTTCCGCAATATAGGCATCAATATCAAAGAGCTCTTCGCCGCTATCATGCTCAGCGCGACTAGATGGTATAAGCCGCCAGCCGATGGTCGCAATAAACACCACCCCGACCAGGGCGCACGCCGCACCGACGGGCGAAAAATCAAACATAGAAAACGGGCCCTGCTCGGGAAAAGCCTTGCCGCGATAACTCGCAATAATAATATTTGGAGGTGTGCCAATCAGCGTCACAAGCCCACCGAGAATGGTCGCAAATGAAAGCGGCATGAGCGTCAGCGCTGGTGATCTTTTGGCCTTGTGTGCCGCCTGAATATCAATTGGCATTAAAAGAGCCAACGCCCCAACATTATTCATAATGGCCGAAAGCGCCGCTCCAACACCGGCAAAGATGGTGATATGGGCCCAAAGTGCCCGGCTCTGATCGACGACATATTTGGCGATAAGCTCAATGGCACCCGAATTCGATAACCCCCGCGAAACCACCAGCACCAGTGCTATAATGACGGTCGCCGGATGACCAAATCCTTCAAATGCTTTCTCTGTTGGTACAACACCGAGAACAAGTGCCGTAATCAGTGCGCCAAAAGCCACCAGATCATACCTGAAACGTCCCCAGATCAGCATCCCGAATACGATGACCAGCAGGACAAAGAGTATAATTTGATCCTGGTTCATGATGAGCCCCTCCAGCATTTGCCTTTAATCTGACGTGCATCAGATCGCACAATAAATCAGACGTCCGAGGGTTATATCGGATTTCAATCATCTGCGCGCGAAAAATATTTTTGGAGTTGGTCAAAAAACTCAACCTCATAATGAGCAGTGCCTGTGGCCAGGCCACCGCCGTCTCGAACCATGGGGCCGAATAGACGCGAGCCATTGGGCCATACTTCGAGACGCTTGCTATCGCAAGCTCCTCAGCATGAGGAATGAGATTGACGAAAGAGCCAAATAACGAGGCTTATTTACGCGAGCGAGCATCAAGACTAAACGCACCCGCACCGTGTCCGACAAGGACAAATAGACCACCGGCAATTGCGATGTTTTTCATCAGCATAATCATCTGCATCTGCTCACCGGGCACGTAATGAAAAAGCGCACCGCTGATGAGCGAGAACATGGCCAGGCCCAAAGCCGCGAGCCGCGTCTGCCAGCCAAGCACCAGCATGATGGGAAGAAGAATTTCCGCACCGATGACCAGGGGCAGCAAAAGGCCGGGGACGCCATGCTGCTCCATATAGCCTTGTGTCCCGGCGTAATTCTGCAGCTTGTTAATACCCGCCATAAAAAACACAGCAGACAGGAGAAGGCGTCCAATGAAATCAGCCAATGCAAACATGATAAATCTCTATTTTTTTCAGCAATTGTTGCGACATGAGCTTCGTACCCTATCCAACTGAACGGTAAATATCCAGTCACGAGTGTGAGAGGGCGGCTTGAACCGCTCACCACGCCACCAGTGGCAGTGGCAGCGTGGCATGTCTTACAACAAAGAGCGCGGCAAAAAATTACCTCTAGAACTTTCCGTGGCAGTGCTTGTATTTTTTGCCCGAACCACAAGGACAGGGCTTGTTCCGCGCCACTTTTCCCCAGGTAGAGGGATCATCAGGATTGATCTCAGATGCGGACACACGGCTCTGTGCCGGGCGTTGTTTGAGCGCAAGCGACCCTTCTTCATCACCATGAGCAGAACCGCTGTCGTCATAAATATTTGTATCCATGTCGAGACGGCCACTACCATATTCATCCTCACCCGTGAGCGGATCAACGTGATGCAGTTCCATTTCCGGCATGCCCTGTTGCTCATAGAGCTGGGCTTCAGCTTCCTGCGTAAAATTGAGATGCATAAGCTGCATCGTCACCGCTTCGCGCAGTTCCGTTAAAAGCCCTTCAAACAGCGTAAAGCCTTCACTTTTATACTCATTAAGTGGATCGCGCTGACCGTAAGACCGAAGGCCGACCACTTGCCTGAGATGTTCCAGCGTCACAAGATGGTCCCGCCACAAATGATCAAGCGTTTGCAGGAGTACCATTTTCTCGATCTGGCGCATGACGTCCGAGCCCGTATCGACAACCTTGCGTGCCGCCGCCTGATCCGTGAGGTCAAGAAGGCGTTCGTGGATTTCCTCGTCAGCAATACCTTCTTCTGCAGCCCAGTCAGTCACCGGCGCATCGATATCAAAGATTTCTTTGATCCGCTTAGTAAGCCCTTCTGCGTCCCATTGTTCCGCATAGGCATTTTCCGGGATATGTTGAGAAATCAATCCATCGATCAATTCGTGACGCATGTCGGTCACGGTCTCGGAGACATCTTCTTCCGCCATAAGGTCAATGCGTTGCTCAAAGATGACCTTACGCTGATCATTCATCACATCATCATATTTCAGAACAAATTTACGAGCGTCGAAGTTTCTGGCTTCAACCTTGGACTGCGCTTTTTCAAGCGCCTTGTTGATCCACGGATGGGTGATTGCCTCGCCTTCTTCGAGACCAAGTTTAACGAGCATCGAATCCATGCGTTCCGAGCCGAAAATCCGCATCAGATCATCTTCCAGAGAAAGGTAGAATTTCGAATGCCCCGGGTCACCCTGACGACCGGAACGGCCACGCAGCTGATTGTCAATGCGACGGCTTTCATGCCGCTCAGTACCGACCACATACAGTCCACCCGCGTCGAGCGCGATTTTCTTCTTCTCGGCAACCTCGCTCTCAAGCGCGGCTTTTTTCGCGTCAATAGCAGACTGATCGGGCGCTTTGCCTTTTGCACATTGCGCATCAACCCAGGTGTCGATTATCATATCGAGATTGCCGCCAAGCTGAATGTCTGTGCCGCGACCAGCCATATTGGTCGCGATTGTGACAGCACTCGGGACACCGGCCTGGGCAATGATGCTGGCCTCCTGCTCATGATAGCGCGCATTGAGAACCTGATGGGGGACGGGTTTGTCGATACCGATTTCCTTCAGGAATTTCTTGTCTTTTAAAAGGTCGGATAGAAGCTCCGATTTTTCAATAGATGTGGTGCCAACAAGGATTGGCTGACCACGTGATGAACAATCATGGATGAGCTCGATAATGGCCGCGTATTTTTCGCGCTGCGTGCGGTACACCTCGTCATCGTCATCAATCCGCCCAATGTCCACATTGGTTGGAATCTCAATGACATCAAGCCCGTAAATATTCATGAACTCTTCGGCTTCTGTCGCCGCTGTTCCCGTCATGCCGGAAAGTTTTTCATAAAGCCGGAAATAGTTTTGAAATGTAATTGATGCCAGGGTCTGGTTTTCAGGCTGAATGGTTACGTGTTCCTTGGCTTCCAATGCCTGATGCAGGCCATCTGAAAAGCGCCGCCCCTCCATCATTCGACCCGTGAACTCATCGATGATGACGACCTGATCGTCCTTGACGATATAATCCTTGTCACGTTGAAAAAGTTTATGCGCTTTAAGCGCCTGATTGACGTGGTGCACTACGGTGACGTTTTCGGCATCATAAAGTGACGCGCCCTTAAGGTGCCCCGCTTTTTCCAAAATAGCTTCAAGGTTTTCATTGCCCTCATCGGTAAAGGTCACCTGACGCTGCTTTTCATCCAGCTCATAATCACTGTCGAGGAGCTGCGGGATAAACTCGTCAATCGCAGTGTAAAGCTCTGACCGGTCTTCAAGTGGCCCGGAAATAATCAACGGTGTGCGCGCCTCGTCGACGAGAATTGAATCGACCTCATCAACAATAGAGAAATAATGACCACGCTGGACCATTTCCTCAACGCTCATCTTCATATTATCGCGCAGATAGTCAAAGCCAAGTTCGTTATTGGTGCAATAGGTTACATCACTATCATAAGCCGCCTTGCGCTGATCATCATCCATGTCATTGAGAATGACGCCGACGGTCAGGCCGAGAAAACGGTAAACCTGCCCCATCCATTCAGCATCACGTTTGGCCAGATAATCATTAACCGTCACCACATGAACGCCGCGCCCGGTGAGTGCATTGAGATAAACAGCAAGGGTTCCAACTAGTGTTTTGCCCTCCCCCGTTTTCATCTCCGCGATATTACCGTCATTAAGAACCATGCCGCCAATCAGCTGGACGTCGAAATGGCGTTGCCCAAGAGTACGTTTTGCCGCCTCGCGTACGGTTGCAAATGCCGGAACCAAAAGGTCATCAAGCGATGTGCCGTTGGCGACCTGTTCGCGAAACTCATGGGTTCTCGCTCGCAATTCATCATCCGAGAGGCTTTCAATCGAAGCTTCAAGCGCGTTGATCGCTTCAACCCTCGGTCGATAGCCCTTAACAAGGCGATCGTTTGACGTTCCAAAAACCTTTGCGGCAAGTGAGCCGAAAGACACCATCATGCGTCCCTTCAACAATTAGATTTGAGTGTGGCAATGTCCCTCTAAGGCAGAGCAAGCATCGAAGTTCGGTAGAGCAGTCTATAACATTGAGACCATCTATAGAACGGCAACACGTCCAAAATTCAGCGGTCAATCCGATTGAGCAATTAAGTGCAATCTTGCTGCGCCAAACCCGTGGACACTCATTTCCAATAAAAGAAGCATTTATCCGGTATTTTCTGGCTGAGAGATAAGTGCGCAACCGGGTCTTGTCAACGCACGATTAAAGGACATATCTGCCAACTACACAATCAAACCCAGCATTCAAAATCATGTCATCCGCTTCAACAAGCACCTAGCCAATTGCCAAATAGCCGTTTATTGAAGTTTTGGAATATATCAATGAGGCCCTGCTCTCGCCCAAAAAGCCGTATAGCAGGCGTCTAGATGCAAATTTTATGAGGAACGACACGTGAAACTCAAATCGAAAATATTGCTGGTTCTTGCTGGCATTTATGGCGTCACCGCATTAGCAGCCCTTCCCACAATTGCGAAGGAGCCTGCAGACAAGGTTTTGGCCAACGTAAATGGCACGCCAATAACCGAAGACGACCTAAAGCTTGCAGAAATGGATATCGGTGCCGAACTTGGCCGCATGCCCGAGATGCAACGCCGTCGCGCAACCCTTGAATACCTCATTCAGGTGCGCTTGCTGTCAACCGCTGCCAGACGCGATAAGCTGGAAACCGGTGACGCCTACAAGAAACGGATCGACTATTTCCGCGAGCGTGCATTGCGTGACACCTATTTCGAAAGCAAGGTCATGAACGCGGTTACCGATGCTGAAGCAAAAGATATTTATCAAAAACGTATTGCAGCCATGCCCAGTGGTGGCCAGATTCGGGCGCGGCATATCCTCGTGAAGACCGAGGCTGAAGCCCGTGATGTCGCCGAGCTTATAAACCGTGGTCAGGAGTTTTCTGAACTTGCCAAGAAAAAATCCACCGGACCGAGTGGTCCTCGCGGCGGTGATCTCGGCTATTTCTCACAAGGTGACATGGTCAAGGAATTTGAGACGGCAGCGTTCAAACTCAAGGTCGGCCAGGTCTCAGAGCCCGTGAAGACAAAATTCGGTTGGCATCTCATCAAGATTGAGGACAAGCGCAAGGCGGCACCTTTTGAGGAGGTGAAGGATCAGGTGAAAACCGAGCTCATCTATAAGAAAGCCCAGGAGGTTTTGGCTGGTTTGCGCAAAGCCGCCAAGGTTGAGATTATTGACAAGGTTTTGAAAAAGGCAATCGAAACACCGGACCGTGGCAGCTTCACGCCTCCAGCACAATAAGGCAGCGGTCGGGCGAGCGGATTTATCTATGAAAAGATTAGCCCGCTCATCCGACCCGTCTACCCTTCAGGATAATTCCGACACTTGGTGTCCGGGTGGACGGAGCGGCCAAGCGATACCGCTCTAGCGGCAGCGAGGCAAACAACCAAAAGTGTACGCGGTTTTGCGATTGGTCGCCGGTTCGAGTGACTTAGTCACCATGCGTTAAATCATAACCTAGAGCGGTATTTTGATTGCACTTAACCTGATACCCTTATAGTGGCAGCGCGACAAATCTTTAAAAAGCGCGCACTGCTTCGCCTTGTTACGCCACGAGTGTCAGTGCCAGCGCGGTCGATATCAAATAGAGATTATTCATGAAAAAATCACCATTTGCACCAAAAACTCAACCGCTATTACCAACCATCAACGGCGTGAAAATGGCCGCTTGCGAAGCCGGTATCCGTTACGAGGGGCGCAAAGACCTCATGCTCATCGAGCTATGTGAGGGGAGCCGGGTTGCGGGCGTATTCACCAAATCAAAAACTGCGTCCGCCCCCGTAGACTGGTGTCGTGAGGCTTTGGCTTCAAACAAGGGTGCGCGGGCATTGATCGTCAACTCCGGTAACGCCAACGCGTTCACCGGCATGCGCGGCAGGCAGGCCGTGGAAATGACCGCCGATGCAGTCAGCGCCAATACCGGATGTCATCCGGGCGAGGTATTCATTGCCTCAACCGGGGTTATCGGTGAGCCATTGGATGTCAGCACATTTGATGGATGCCTGAAATCACTCAAGGGTGAGCTTAAGAGCGATGGTTGGCAAGACGCAGCTGAAGCCATAATGACCACAGACACATTTCCAAAATTGAGCACGGTTGATTTTGCCCTCGCCGGTCAGACCTATACATTAAACGGTATGGCCAAAGGTGCGGGCATGATCGCACCAGATATGGCAACAATGCTTTCATTTATGTTCACAGACGCGCCCATCGGCAGGGACGTGTTACAGGCGGCGCTCATGGAAGCCGTTGATCTGAGCTTCAACTCGATCACCATCGACGGCGACACATCCACCAGCGACACTGTTCTCCTGTTTGCTACCGGCGGCTCTGAGCAAGGCGAGAGCATTGATGACCCAAAAGATCCGCGAGGCGATGCTTTTCGCGATGCCTTGAAAGGGCTTACCCGCGATCTGGCCCAGGCTATCGTCAAAGACGGCGAGGGGCTTTCCAAATTCGTGACCATCCACGTTGAGGGAGCAGAAACAACCGAAGCCGCGCGAATAATTGCACTTTCGATCGGCAACTCTCCCCTCGTAAAAACTGCAATCGCTGGCGAGGATCCAAATTGGGGCCGGGTGGTGATGGCGGTTGGCAAATCAGGTGAGGCAGCAGACCGGGACGCCCTTTCTATCTGGTTTGGCGATCAGCTGGTTGCTCAGAATGGCGAGATCAGCTCGGACTACTTAGAGGCTGACGCCGCAAACTACATGAAAAACACCGAAATAACGCTGAAAGTTGATGTTGGTGTGGGCACTGCAGGTGCCACCATTTGGACATGTGACCTTACCCATGACTATATTTCAATCAACGCCGATTACCGCAGTTGATCGTGATTCAGACGTATTTGGTTAAGGGATACAGTAAAACTTGACCAGGCCTGGTTAAGGTTTGTTAGGGTACTTTTCCAACCATTCGTTAAATAGATACATGACCGGAATATTAATCTGTTGGAGGCATTATGGTGGCTGTTAAGAGCCAGGACATTGTTTTTGTCGTGGCCTGCGCGCTGATCGATATTGATGGGCGGGTATTGCTGACGAAACGGCCCGAAGGCAAGTCAATGGCTGGACTTTGGGAATTTCCGGGCGGCAAGGTTGAAACGGACGAAACGCCGGAAGCGGCACTTATCCGCGAACTTCATGAGGAGCTCGGGATAGATGTCACCAAAAGCTGTCTCGCACCATTTAGCTTTGCCAGCCACGAATATGAAACGTTTCACCTTGTAATGCCGCTTTATCTTTGCCGCCGATGGGAGGGCGATCTGGGTCCGCGTGAAGGTCAGGAAATGACATGGGTCAGGCCAAATAAATTGAGAGACTATCCTATGCCACCGGCGGATATACCACTGACGGCAATGTTGCGGGATTTTCTCTTATAAGCCCGATGGGCGCTTGAAAAGGAAGAGGCCAAAGATGTGGGATTTACTGAAAACAGGCTCGAAGGCAAGTCAGTTTCTGAGAGACGAAAGTGGCGCGACGGCTATCGAATATTCATTGATCGCCGCAATAATGGGTATCGGCATCATTGCCGGACTACGAGCATTGCAAGTCGCGACTGATGCCTCACTCAATGCCACAGGCACAGCAATTGATACCGCACTGCCATGATTGCTTAGCAAAGCCCCGCACTCAAATTTAAATATCCCCAGGCTATTCTTTATTGGTAAACCCGGCTTTCTCACCTGTTGAGATTTCCGTGCCGCCAAGCGCATCCGCCAGACGTGTGTTGGCCGCACCGGGACGAAGCGGTTTTTGCTGGCTTTCATGAGGTGCCCATGCGGTGAGTGTAATGAACTCGAAACTCGCCGGCACCCGCCCGTTCTCCAGCCCAAACTCCTCGATATAAATTTCACAAGCGCGCATGAGCGTTGAGCGCTTCAGAAATGTCTTTCGCCGTTCCATAAGCGCATTGCCCCAGCCCATGGCCCGAAGTTCCTTCATCAGTGCGATCGGGTCAGAATAGGTGACTGTCAGAATATCACTGTCAATGACAGGAAGCGCAAATCCGGCGCGCTGAAGGAGGCCGCCCAGAGCCCGAACATCTGCAAAGGGCGCTACCCGAGGACTGCTTCCTCCCTCAATTTCAGATTCCGCCATCATGAAAGCAGAGCGAAGTTCATGCAGCGACCGCCCACCCGGCAACACGCCCAGGAAGAGCCCGTCGGGGCGCAGTGCGCGGTTAATTTGAAGAAGCGTACCCGGCAGGTCATTGACATGCTGCAGCGTCAGTGCTGACACCACCAGATCAACCGATTGCGCCTTGAGAGGCAGCATTTCCTCATCTGCACAGACCCGCATTCCCTTGCAGCTCGCGAGAAGTTCACGCGACTGGTCGAGCGCAATAATGTGCCCGACTTTCTCAAGTTCACCAAGTGCCGCACTAACAGCACCACGATGCGCACCAAGATCAACCACAGTCTCGAAATCACGAAGAATGCTCATTACCCGCATGGCGAGATCTTCAGCCACATGGCGCATGAGAAAATCGAGATCAAGGTTTTGGTCCGCGACCCGTGCGCGGCGTAAACCCAAAAGTGTCCGGTCAAAAATTTCAATCGACATTGATTTAGATGCTTTCAATTTTAGCTAAAACGAGATCTTCCTCGCTCTGACTACCCATGCGCGAATATAAGCCTGAAGTACGAATATACTCTGGACTATTGAAATTAGTATGCCGGGATATAAGATACCAGCACCCATTTTGAGTGAGAGAAGATTTGAGCGCATTTACAGGATTTGCCCGAAAGTTGAGCGATATATTGCTCCCCCCACTTTGCACGGCCTGTAGCAGAGCCGTTGATACACATGAAAATCTTTGTGCAGAATGCTGGGCCGATGTCGACTTTATATGCCGCCCCTATTGCGATGTCTTGGGCGTGCCCTTGCCCTATGATCCGGGAGGCTTAACCGTGTCTGCCGCAGCACTCACTCAAAAACCCCATTATGACCGGGCCCGCATGGTGGCAAGATATACAGGCGTTATGCGAAAACTCATTCATGCCATGAAATATTCTGATCGATTGGATGGCCGAAAACTATTCGGTCGCTGGATGAACAAGGCAGCAAGCGATCTCATCAAAGATACCGATATTTTAATCCCGGTTCCATTGAGCAGACGGAGATTGTGGTTGCGTAGGTTTAATCAGGCGGCATTTCTCGCAGACGCCTTAAGCGCCGAAAGTGGCGTGAGGGCCAACCCAATGATCCTTTCCCGCAACCGCGCGACCCGGTCACAGGTAGGCTTGACCCTCTCTCAAAGGCGGAAAAACGTGTCTGGTGCATTTGGTGTGAACAAGCGGGCTCTTGAGACAATGCAGGGGGCGAACATCCTGCTTGTCGACGACGTCATAACAACCGGTGCGACAGTGGACGCCTGCGCCTATACGCTTAAAAAAGCTGGTGCGGCCCGGGTTGATGTTGTCGCACTGGCCCGTGTGACGGATAATGATTTGGCGATCATTTAGCTCGCATTTTTACCGGACATCCAGATGTCACACCCGTGACATTGTGAAAAATGCGACCTAGCAAATTTCATGCTACATATTCAAAAAAAAGATCAGAGAGCGAATACCGGTTCATTATGCCTAAAGTCACACTAATACCCAACGGAACGACGTTTGATGCGCGCGAGCATGAGAGCATTCTGCAAGCCGGGCTCAACGCAGGCGTCGCACTCGACTATGGCTGCAGTAACGGCAATTGTGGAGACTGTTTGGCGCGGTTGGTATCGGGCGAAATCGGAAAAATACGCCACTTCGATTTTACCATTTCAGAGAGTAACAAATCAGACGGCTATTTTCCCATGTGTTGTTATCAGGCTGAAAGCAATATTGTTCTCGAAGCGCCCGAAGCGTCAGCCGTCTCAGAAATCCCCGAGCAATGCATCGACGTACAGGTTAAAAAAATCGAACAGCTCAATGAGCAGATCATAAAGCTGCACCTTCGAACGCCGCGCAGTAGTCGTCTCCGTTTTATGGCCGGACAAATAGTTAACCTTGGAGGAGATGGTATTCCCGAGGGGATCTATCCGATTGCAAGCTGTCCCTGTGACGACATGAATCTATATTTTCACATTCCCGATATTCCAGGCGACGATTTCTCTGAATGGTTGTTTGCCGGCAATCTAAAGAAAAATACAAAACTCAAACTGAACGGGCCAATGGGAAGGTTTGTTTTGGGTAAGGATATAGCGCGGCCAATATTACTTGTTAGCTGGCACACAGGATTTGCGTCCATGCAGGCGCTTGTTGAGCACGCGATTTCTGTCGAGACAGAGCTTGATATTCATCTCTACCGTCTGGCACCAACTCAGGGAATGCAATATCTTGATAATCTCTGTCGGTCATGGTCGGACGCCTTCGATAATTTCCATTATGCGCCCCTCGCCAACCGCTATACCCTTATGAGCGATGAGGCGCAGGGGAAAGAGATCCTGCAAGACATTGCAAAACATCATGAGAATCTGCGAAATATGGATATCTTTATTGCCGGACCACCATCATTAACAAACGCCGCAATAAATCTATTTGACGATATGGGCTTGCCTAAGGATCAGTTGAAATGCGAAACCATCGTACTGGGGTTTTATGACGATTAGGAATGGTGGACGAATTGCTTGGGTTCATCACAAAATTCGGACGGGAAAAATGTCGAATATCACAATTTACACAACCAAACTCTGCCCCTATTGCGTCAGCGCAAAACGGCTCTTGTCAAAAAAAGAAGCGGCATTTGAAGAGATAGACGTAACCTTCAAGCCGGGCCTTCGAAGAGAGATGATCGACAAGGCAGGTGGAGCCACATCCGTGCCGCAAATATGGATTGGCGATACCCATGTTGGTGGATGCGATGAATTGTTTGAGCTTGAAATGGACGGCGAACTCGATGATTTGCTCGGGGCCAGCTGAACAATGCCGTCGCTGCTTCCGGTGAATGAGATATGACAGAGCATAAAACTTTCCGCGCCGGAATTGTTCAGATGCGCTCGGGTACGGACGTTACCGCAAATCTAAAAGCCGCGAGTGACCTGATCAGAGAGGCTGCGGCGAAGGGCGCCCAATATGTACAGACGCCCGAAAATACCTTGATCATGGAACTTTCGCGCAAGCGCATGATGTCAGACGAGGTCAATGCCGAGCTCAATAATGCTTACGCAGCGCTGGGAGAACTCGCGGCCGAACTGGAGATCTGGCTGCATATTGGAGCCTCCGCCATAAGGCGGGATGACGGCATGATGTCCAATCGCTCCCAGCTTATCGGACCAAATGGTCATATCGCGACAATTTATGACAAGATCCATATGTTTGATGCAGATCTTGAAAACGGCGAGCAATACCGCGAATCAAACACCTATCATCCGGGCGACGAGGCGGTATCCTTCTCCCTTCCGTGGGGCAGACTTGGGCTTACCATTTGTTACGATCTGCGCTTTCCAGCACTTTTCCGCGCACTGGCCCAAAAAGGTGCCGATTTTATCGCCGTGCCCGCAGCCTTTACCCAACACACCGGCGAGGCACACTGGCATATCCTCCTGCGCGCCCGTGCCATAGAGACCGGATGCTATATCCTGGCCGCCGGACAGGGCGGTCTGCACGACGTGGGACGAAGCACATTTGGCCATAGTCTGGTGGTATCACCATGGGGAGAGGTAATTGCCGAGGCGCATGGAGTTGAAACCTGTGTTATCCTTGCCGATATCGATAGTGGCCAGGTGCAAACGGCAAGAACAAATATCCCTTCCCTCAGTCATGACCGTCCATTTTGTGTTGGGACTAAAAAGAATTGAACAGTTAAGATGATCCGCTACGCGTTAAATTGCCAGACAGGCCATGAATTCGAAGCCTGGTTTCGCTCATCCAGCGATTTTGATGATCAACAGTCACGAAAAATCATAGCCTGTCCCCTGTGCGGCTCTCACAAAGTCGAAAAGGCAATAATGGCACCAAATGTCAGTATCGGGAAAAAGGCTGGGGGTGAACA
>Ga0209633_10003344_pt1 | contig 14863 bp, 12 predicted proteins | sample Cruoilmetagenom1_FD_187290 | JGI IMG/M metagenome (GOLD analysis project Ga0209633, IMG submission 187290) | Oil polluted marine microbial communities from Coal Oil Point, Santa Barbara, California, USA - Sample 1 (SPAdes) (version 2) | ecosystem: Environmental > Aquatic > Marine > Oil seeps ... | reverse complement strand
GCAGCACCTTCGTTGCAAAAAAAAATGAAAAAATAAGCATAAGTAAAATTATCAATCAAACAAAAAAGATACTTAAACAATGTGATATACTTATAGTCGAAGGTGCTGGTGGATTAATGGTACCTATTAAAAAAAACTATTTTATGATTGACTTAATCAAAAAATTTCAAAAAGAATTCAATACAAAAGCAATACTAATAGCCCCAAGTAATCTAGGAAGTATCAATGATACCTTACTTTCACAAAGAGCTTTAGAAAACTACAAAATCAAATATAAGTGGTATATAAATCTTTATAAAGACAAAGAAAGCTTTGAAAAGATAACTTTGCCTTTTTATAAAGAGTATTTCGATAAAATATCCTACTTAAAAAAATAAAGGGTTTAGACTTGAAAATTATATTTACATTGATATTATTTTTATCAACAATTTTTGCACAAACAACATTATGTTATAAAAACAACACACTTGAATCTTCAATAGATAAAGATGTACTTTTAGATGGAGGAGAATGTTTAAGTAGCTATTCAAAAAAAGATATGCTTCGTGATGGTTGGAAACTTACTTCATACAATAGTATTAAAAAAGATGATACTTATAATCACATATTTGTATTTTATAAAGAAGATAGTTCAACACAAAGAACATTACCAAAACTGTATTACAAAAAAACCTACACTAAAATTCATAATACTACAGAAAATACTACAAAAATCAATCTTGCATACCTTAAAGTAGGACAAAGTGGTGCAATTGTACAAAAAGTTGGTAATAATTATCTTATTGTCTCTTCTGCTGTAGTAACAGATAGTAATAAAGAGGGTTCAACTCTTAAATTTGTTGATATTGATTTATTACAACAAGAAGCGCTTCCTACCTCAAATTTAAAACCTCAAGATGATGACACTTTTGTACTCAATCACCTTTATAATACAAGTTTACTTATTGTTCCAAATACTAAAGCAAAAAAAATGGTATTAGCAAACTATAAAAAACAAAACTTTTTAAGTGAAGATTTTTTTGCTTCTTATTTAAAACTTCACAATACCCCTATCCCATTACAAGAAGATATTACTAACTTTTGTAAAAAACAACAAATAGGAACTATCTATTTAGTGATAAAAAATAAACTTTATATTTTAGATGCTTTATCATTTACTATTATAGATACAATTGATGTAGCTGTAAATAGTAGTATAACACAAATGCCATTTTTAACAAAAATAGAAGAGATTGAAGATGGAATTTTAGGTGGTGATTTTGGATTAAGTACAGTGATTGAACTTGCTTCAAAAATAAATCTATATGATCCAGATTATAATCCAAATGAGAAAAATACTAATACAAAACAAGATATAGAACAAATAGATCCAAATGAAAAATTTAATGATTATAATAAACATTATCTAAATATGTTAGGAAAGTTATAATGATTGACAAATTGCATTTAGATACTTTTAGCAAAATTGTCGGTAATGAAAATGTTAAAAGTAATAAAGCTCATTTAATAGCATACTGCTACGATGCTACAAAAACTAGATTTGAACCAGATGCGGTAGTATTTCCTATAAATGAACAAGAGGTAAGTGAAGTTTTAAAATATTGTAATAAGCATAAAATCATAGTGGTACCAAGAGGTGCAGGAAGTGGTTTTACTGGTGGAGCGTTACCTGCAAGTGGTGGTATCATATTAAGTTTAGAGCGACATATGAACCAACTACTTGAAATAGATATGCAAAATATGGTAGCAGTTGTGCAACCTGGACTTATAAATATGCAACTTCAAAAAGCAGCTGAAGAGGTGGGACTATTTTATCCACCAGATCCTGCAAGTGAAGAGTATAGTACACTTGGTGGAAATGTAAGTGAAAATGCAGGTGGTATGAGAGCTGCAAAATATGGTATTACAAAAGATTATGTGATGGCATTACGAGCTGTTTTACCAAATGGTGATATTATCCAAGCTGGTAAAAAAACTATCAAAGATGTAGCAGGATATAATATAGCAGGTATTTTAACTGCAAGTGAAGGAACACTAGCAGTTATCACAGAGATTACACTTAAACTTATTCCAAAACCAAAACACAAACAAACTTATATGGGAATTTTTTCTGATGTAACAAGTGCTATGAATGCTGTATTTAAATCATTAGCAAGTGGTGCAAATCCAGTTGCTATGGAGTTTTTAGATGCATTAGTTATCCAAGCATTAAGAGAAAAACTTAATGTTGATTTACCTGAACACGCAGGTGCTGTTTTAGTTGGAGATGTTGATGGAAATCTTACAGACGAAGTAAAATTTCAACTAGAAACTTTAGAGGCTTCATTTAAAGAAAATGGAGCTACTGATTTTATAATAGCAACTGATGACACCCATGCAAAAGAGTTATGGTATGCAAGAAGAAATGCAAGTCCATCTATTACAATCTTTGGAACAAAAAAATTAAATGAAGATATTTCAGTTCCAAGAAGTAAATTACCAGAGGCTTTAGAAGAGATTTATAAAATTGGTGATAAATATGGTTTACAAGTTCCTTGTTTTGGTCATGCAGGAGATGGAAATATCCATGTAAATGTCATGGTTAAAGATAAAGATGATGCAAAACAGATGGAAGAAGGTCATAAAGCTATTGAAGAGATTTTTCAACTTGTAGTTGATATGGGTGGAACTCTAAGTGGTGAACACGGTATTGGAACTGCAAAAGCTCCATATATGAGTATTGCATTTAACCAAGCAGAGATGAATTTATTTAAAAATATCAAAAAAGCATTTGATCCAAACAATATTCTTAATCCATTTAAAATGGGTTTAGAATAATTTAGGTAACTAATTGAAAGAGTGGATTAAAAAGGTATATAATTTTTTTGATGATGATATACCTTATCACTCAGCAAGTTTAAGTTTTTTTACAATTTTTTCAATACTTCCTCTTTTGGCTTTGCTTATTGTTGTTGTATCTAGCCTATCTTCCTTTGAACAACACTCCATATTACTTATGTCTTATATTGTAGATTTTATTAATCCTACACACTCAGATACTATTGCAAAGTTTTTAGATAAATTCTTACAAAATACTGATAAACTAGGACCTATAGGAATATTTTATCTACTTTTTGTATTTACTATGTTTTTTAGAGATTATGAACATATTATTAATAAAATTTATAAAACTAAAACGAGAGCTGTTTACAAGCTTTTTTTTCTTTATTTTAGTTTTTTAATTTTAATTCCAATACTATTTGTAGTGTACATTTTAGTATCTACATTTCTTACATTTACGTTTTCTGGACATATTTTTGCATTTATATTCTTATGGCTAGTATTTATAGCTTTATTTATCCTCTCTGCAAATACAAAAGTAAAATTTTTAGCGGCTTCTGTATCTAGTTTGATTACCATTATTGTATTAAGTATTACAAAAAGTTTGTTTGGATATTATGTCAATGTAAATACAACATATACTACTATTTACGGTTCATTTAGTGTAATACTATTTTTCTTTTTATGGATATATATATCTTGGAATATATACCTTTACGGAACAAAAATATGTTGTATTTTAAACCAAAGGGATTCAGAAAATGAAAATTAAATTTATATTATTACTACTATGTTCTTTTTCTCCTGCATTGTTTGGTGCAGAAGATACTCCTCTTGTAAACCTATCTGTTGCAGCTGTTGAGAATCCTGCACAATTTGTAAAAACAATCAATATTGCTATTATCTTAATGCTTTTTGTGCTTGCTCCAACATTACTTCTTATGGTTACTAGTTTTACAAGACTTATTATAGTTTTTGGACTTTTAAGACAAGCATTAGGTTTACAACAATCACCACCAAATCAAGTTATTATATCTCTTAGTTTAATTTTAACATTTTTTATAATGGAACCTTATGCAAAACAAGCTTGGGAAAATGGAATTCAGCCATATATGAATGAAACCATCAATTATGAAGTTGCTTTTGATGAATCTGTTAGCCCATTTAAAGATTTTATGATTAAAAATACGAGAGAAAAAGATTTGGCACTTTTTTATCGGATTAAAAACCAAGAAAATCCAAAAAATATTGCAGATGTACCATTAACTCTTCTTATGCCTGCTTTTGTAGTAAGTGAACTTAGAACAGCATTTGAGATAGGCTTTTTAGTATTTTTACCTTTTTTGGTTATTGATATTATTGTTGCTTCTATTTTAATGAGTTTAGGTATGATGATGTTGCCCCCTGTAATGATTTCGCTCCCTATTAAACTCATCTTTTTTATTATTGTTGATGGATGGCATTTAATTATTGGAAATTTAGCACAATCCTTTAAATGATAATGTTCTACAAGACTCAAAACAATACTTTTTTACATAGTTTCTTTAGAATATTTATTCTATTAGTTTTTTCTATAAATCTTTTTGGAGAAAACCTTCTTCTAAGAGATATAAATACTAATAATCAACAAAACCAACAAGCTACAACTCAGACACAAATGAATGAAGAAGGGATATTAGAAGAAGTAGACCCCTATAATTTAGGGTTTATAATCCATCTTATGAAAAACAAAAAAACAACATCTTATACTGACAAACATATTCAAGAGATTGACAAAGAGATGGAAAAAATTACTAAAAATATAAATCAAGAAAAATTTTATATTTTTGATACTAAAGAATATGAAGAAAAAATTAGGTTTTTAAAGAGTAAAATAAATATAAATTCGAGGTATGATAACAATCTAGCTGTTTCACGAGATAAATTAAAGATACTTATTTTAGAAAATAAAAAGAATTTTGCACGTATAATAAATTCTATAATTGATGGTAAAAATTCATTTAAAGATAAAAAATATTTTATCTCTTTATTTGATAATGAAATAGATGCATTAAATAAATTAGACTTAAGTAAATATAGAAATATTGCTACTGAAATAAGTGCTAACAAAGATTCACTTTCTAGTGATTTCAAAAGTTCCTTAGATACATTGGAGGGGCAAATAAAAGCAAATCTATTTGTACTTACATATTTGAAAGCAAATATGAACCAATATCGACCTAGTAATCTAATTCTAGATGAGTTAAGTTTAAAATATATCATTGAAAAAATTGATTCTAATAGTTATATTAAAAATATATCTGAGATATTTTATTATTATTTTCATATCTCTATTGGTAAAATTGTGATTCTCATTTTTATCTTCACTTTGTTTTTTATGATAAATAAAATATTATTACCATTTTTTGCACGATTACTTACTAAAAAGTTCTCAAAAAAAATCAAAAATTTAGATATCTCTATTTTAGATATTTTACCTAGTAATTTTAGTTTTAATATATCATTGATTATTTACGTTTTTACATTGCAGTTATCTCTATTTTTACTTATAGAAGATGCAACAAGATTAAATCAACTAGTAGCATGGTTTAATACGGTTTACCTGGCACTTTTTGCTTATATGTTCTATAGAGTTTTGAATAATTATATAAATCTTTCATCAGATAAACTATTTAATAATTATCCAAATATGAGAAAAGAGATGGTAGATTTTTTATTGAGAATATTAAAAGTGATAATTTTTATTTTATTATTACTATTTTTATTAGTTCAATTAAATTTTGATATTAAAGCGATTATTGCGTCACTTGGAATTGGAGGTATTGCTATAGCACTCGCAGCAAAAGATACCCTTTCAAATTTTTTTGGCTCATTAAATATCATTACAGATAATTCATTTTCACAAGGAGACTGGATAGAAGCTGGAAATGTTGAGGGTACTGTTGTTGATATTAGAATGAGAACTACAAGAATTAGAACATTTGCAAATGCAATGATTACTGTACCTAATGCACAACTTGCAAATATATCCATACTTAACTGGTCAAAAAGAGTGATAGGTAGAAGAATCAAAATGTCAGTAGGAATTACCTATGGAAGTAAAATGGAAGATATTGAGAATCTTGTGATTGATATTAGAAGAATGCTCCATGAACACCCATTAATTTCTAGTTCTAAACTTAATATTGATAAAAAAGCATATCTTTTAAAAAAAGAAGATTTAATTGGTATAAAAAATACTACATTAGTTTATATAGATGAGTATGCAAATAGTTCTATAAATATCTTAGTATATTGTTTTAGTAGAAGTCCAATCTGGGAAGATTGGTTAGAAGCAAAACAAGATGTAATGATAAAAATTTCACAGCTTGTAAAAAAGAATAATTGTGAATTTGCTTTCCCTACGCAAACTATACATTTAGAAAACTTTGAACCAATAAATAATAAAACTGATTAATATATAAAAAAGCCATCTCTAAAATCTTCAATTTATGAGACTTTTTTAAGACTTAGTCCTTTTTTTTGTATATTTTTAGCATAATTATTACATTTATTACTATTATCTTTACTTATATTAAAAAATGATATATAATTATTTATATTATCGCTATATGTAAAAGGATTTGTTATGAGTATAGATGAAAGTAATTTTGAGAATAAAGTTTCACTAGCTAGGAATAGTCAAGATTTAAATATATTAAAAAAATTAAAAAATGACATCTCGGCTATAATTAGAAAGTCTGTTGCACAAAATTTACATGCTTCAAAAGAGTTAATACATGAACTTGTTTTTGACCCAGTACTAAATGTATCTTATATTGCAACAAAGCACCCAAATTGTAGCATTCAGAGAGAATTTGCAGATACTAATCATCCTTGTATTCAGTGTAAAAATGATTTTATAAAAATAGAGAACTGTAGTAGTTGTAAAAAACTCGCTAATTTTAGCTAAACTTATATTTTAAAATTGTTTTTTTAACTCAATTCTTAAATATCGAGGAAATTCCTGAGCAATCTCTTTGTCTATAGATAAAGGGAAAACTTTGATGATATTTTCTTTATTTTTTTCAAATAATTCTTCATTACCATCTATAAATTTTAATTGTTCATATTCACCAGACTTTAAGAGAGTAAGTCTAATTTTCAAATATTCTTCTTTTGTAGTAGTATTTGTATCTAGTGTATAATCTATATTTTTAGAAATTTGTTCTTCTGTATCAGATATGAATTCTTTTAATTTTTGAATATCAACTTTTTTTTCTGTATTTTCATCAATTATTTTTTCTTCTTCACTCTTTTCTATATCTGTAGTTTTTTCTTCTAGTATATTTTTGCTTTCTTTTTTATCTTCTTTTGTTGTATTCAATTCTTCAACAATAAAAGTATCTTTAGGTTGTTCTATTTTTTGTTCTACTACTGAAGCTTGATTTTCACTTTTTACCACAACATCTTTATTGAGAAAAAAGTTTGAAACTACATAGTAGAGGATTATTATAACTACTATTACAATTGATAAAATAAACATATCTTCAAAAAATCTTTTGGTACTGCCTTTCATAATAAAGCCTTATTGTGAGAGTTCTTGAAACTCTAGCTTAGCTTCATCTAAAAGCTTCTGTGCTGCTTCTAATTCTTTTAATCCAGATTTATATACCTCTACGCTTTTACTTAATGTTATCTCTGGGTCAACTAACTTTTCAAGTAATTTTTGTGCCTCTTGAATTTTATGTTCAAACGAAACTTTCTCTTGGTTCTCACTCATATTTACTCTCCAACATTTGTATTATTTTGTCTTCAAACTTTTCTACTTCTACTAAAAATGCATCATGTCCATAATCACTTTCAATCATATCATAAGTACATCTATCACCATTGCCTATATCATCCATAATCGTTTTTATCTCTTCCATTTCAGCTGGAAAAAATAACATATCTCCACTAAATGATATAAGATGTAATTTAGATTTTATAAGCCCTAAAACATCTTCTAATTTATCACTATTTCTTGCCGCATCAAAGATATTAATTGTTTTTACAATATACAAGTAACTTAATGGATCAAAGTTATGTGGAAAATTATAACCATTATATTCTAAATATCTCTCAACTTCAAATCGTCCAAATAATTCATATAATCCATCTTGTGCTACATAGTTCCTTCCAAACTTATCATTCATAGAACCTGTTGCCAAATAAGATATATGTCCGGCCATTCGTCCTACTGCTAAACCTTTTAATCCATTTTCTTGGATATCTTTTGAATCATAATATCCATCTTTAAATTCAGGGTCATTACGAATTGCTTCCATAGTTACTTTATTAAATGCAATTGCCCATGGTCGTGTGTATGCAGTGGTTGCCATTGGGATAATAATATCTGCAAAATCTGGATACTCTATTGCATAACATAACGCTTGCATACCCCCCATACTTCCACCCACAACTGCTTTCACATGAGATATTCCCAACTTTTCAAAAAGTGATATTTGTGCTTTGACAATATCACTAATAGTTAAAACTGGAAATTTAAATCTATATGCTTGCCCATGTTTATCTAAACTCATTGGCCCAGTTGAACCAAAACAAGAACCAATATTATTTGTAGCAATTACAAAATATTTTGTAGTATCAATAGCTTTTCCATCACCTATTAAAGCATCCCAATATCCAGGTTTTCTATCCCCTTCATAAAAACCAGCTGCATGATGAGAACCAGTTAATGCATGGGTAATAACAATAATATTTGATTTATCTGCATTTAATTCCCCATAGGTCTCATACATAATCTCATAAGACTCTAATAATCGTCCACTTTCCAAATACAGTGGTTTATTAAATACAGCTTTGTTTGTTACTATTTTCAACTATACCCTTATTGCTTGTTCTAAATCTGCGATTAAATCATCAACATTTTCTAAACCGATACTTAGTCTAATTAGACCTTCACTTATTCCAGCTTTTGCTAACTCGTCTTTTTTAAGTTGTTGATGTGTAGTAGATGCAGAATGATTTATAATAGATTTACTATCACCAATATTAGCAACTATAGAAAATAAACTTACTTTATCTAAAATAACTTTTGCAGTTTCTATATTTTCAACTTCAAAACTCACTAGTCCACTAGCACCTTTTTGTAAATATTTTATAGCATTATCATAACTTTTATCGTTTTCAAGTAATGGATAATTTACTTTTTTAACTAAAGGATGTGTTTGTAAAAATTTAGCTACTTTTAGTGCTGAATCACTATGTTGTTTTATTCTTAAAAAGAGTGTTTCTAAACCTTGTATAAATAACCAAGCATTAAAAGGACTTAGCACTGCCCCTGTATCTCTTAATAATATCATTCTTGCTCTAAACGTAAAAAGTATTCCACTAGCAGGACAATCAGAAAATACTAAACCATGATAACTAACTTCTGGTTCGTTAAAATAGTTGTATTTATCATTTCCTTTTATCTTTTCTACTAAATTTTTTCTTTCTACTATCAAACCACCTATTGCTGTTCCTTGCCCTGTAGTGTATTTACTAGCACTATGAACAACAACATCAACACCTAATAATAATGGTTGAGATAAAAATGGAGTAGCAACAGTATTATCAACTATTGTCACGATATTATGTTTATTTGCAATATTTATTATTTCATCAAAGTTTGGCACATCAATACTTGGATTGGAGATAGTTTCAAAGAAAATACATTTACTTTTATCATCTACTAAAGCTTCTATATCAGAAGGAGATTTCACATCAAAAAATCTAGCTTCAATACCAAGTTTTTTTAATGTTTGAGTAAATAGTGTAATAGTTCCACCATATAATTGATTTGATACAACTATGTTATCTCCAGCTTCTGCTATATTTAAAATAGAGTAAAAAATTGCACCCATACCACTAGATACAGCTAAAGCCGCACTACCACCTTCAACTTCTGCAAATCTTCTTTCTAGAACTGCACTAGTAGGATTCCCTACTCGTGTATAAACATTATCTGTACCTTGCTCTAGCTTGAAACTACTAGCTGCAAAATCAGAAGTACCAAAATCATAAGCTGTACTCATATAAATAGGTACTGACATAGTCCCTTGTGAATCTTTTTCATATCCAGAATGGATAGCTAAGGTTTCTTGTTGCATATATGACTCTCTTTAATAAAATTTCTGTTTATTTTATCAAAATTATAATTTATACTAACTAAAAATAGTTTCTATGCTACTTGAACACCTGTCAACTCTTTTAATAATCCCTCAACATTGTTATTTACATAATAACTGCTATCAAGTTCTATATCTCCAAGTTTTGATTTTATTACTAAACTAATCTCTCTTTTTCCTTGATTTTTAGAAATTATTTCAAATAACTCATATAAAATTTTATCATCATTAGAAAACTCAATAGCTACATTTAAAGGTGGCAGTATTTTTTCTACTTTTTTCCCTTTTTTAAGTTTTTCTGTTTTTGCTTCTTTAAGAGACTCTATTTTTTTGAGACTAAATTTTGTCCCAAAATCATCTATTTTTACCCCAACTTTAAAAGCAATTGGTTTACTTAAATCAAAATCTTCGCTTAACTCTTTTATCCTATCTTCAAAAAGCATAAGTTCAATATTTCCATGTAAATCCATAATAGTAGCTATTCCAAATTTATTCCCTTTTTTAGAAACTTTCTCAACTATGGCTTCAATTTTTCCGATAAGTAATGTCTCACTTCCATCCGATAAGGTATCAACTTCACTACTTAAAGTATAATTTATTTCCTCAAGTGTTTCTCTGTATTTATCCAAAGGATGTCCAGATACATAAAATCCTAAACTCCCTTTCTCAAACTCTAGTATCTCTTTATCCTCATATTCAGGCATCTCTTTTATCGATACACTAACTGTAGTCATATCTTCATCATCACCAAACAAACTACCAACAGCTTGTTTTTTTGCTTGTGCTGCTTTTCCAGCTGCTTCAACTATATCTTCAACTTGCATCAACATCGCTTTTCTAGAATATGAAAAGCAATCAAATGCACCTGATTTAATAAGTGTTTCAATTACCCTTTTATTTACTTTTGAGCTATCAATTCTGGATACAAAATCACTTAAATCCTTAAATTCACCCTCTTCTCTTGAGTTTAAAATAGATTTTATAGCAACATCACCAGCACCTTTTAAAGCACCCATACCAAACATTACAACCTCTTTGTCTTCAATCTCATTTGCACTAAAAACTAAAAATGAGTGATTAATATCAGGTGGTACTAGCTCAAATCCCATCCGTTTTACTTCATCCACATATTTAACAACTTTATCTGTATTATCTTTTTCACTTGTTAAAAGTGCCGCCATAAACTCTGTAGGGTAATAACATTTTAGATATGATGTATAAAAAGTTACCATCGCATATGCTGCTGAGTGTGATTTATTGAATCCATATCCTGCAAACTTTACAATCAAATCAAACAGCTCTTCACAATGTTGACGATTATACCCTTTTTTTACCCCACCATCTGCAAACTCACCCTTAAGTCGATCCATCTCCTCTTTAATCTTTTTCCCCATTGCCCTACGAACTAAATCCGCACCACCCAAAGAAAACCCACCAATAACTTGAACTATCTGCATAACCTGTTCTTGGTAAACAATAACCCCATAAGTTGGTTTAAGTATTGGCTCTAGTGGTTCTGTAAACTCATCATAAAAATAGTTTATCTCAGCACGTCCATGTTTTCTATCAATAAAATCATCAAGCATCCCAGACTCCATAGGACCCGGTCGATACAATGCCAAAACAGCAATAATATCCTCAAAATTTGAAGGCTTTAATCTTTTACATAAATCTTGCATACCTGAAGATTCTATTTGAAATAATCCTATTGTATTTCCTGTACAAATAAGGTCATAAACATCTTGATTATTTACATCTTCTGTAATAAAATTTATTCTTTTTCCATGACGATGTTCTATTAGTTGTAAAGCACCTTCAATAACAGTGAGGGTTTTTAGTCCAAGAAAATCAAACTTAATTAAATCAACATCTTCTACATACTTACCATTATATTGTGTTGCTAGTGTATCTAATCCAGATGGTTTAAATAATGGTGTTTTTTTCCATAAAGCTTCATTTGATATAACAACACCTGCTGCATGAGTTCCTGCATTTCTATTTAAGCCCTCTAAAGCTAAGGCATACTCCCAAACTCTAGCAGCCTTTGGATCCATATCACAAAGCTCTTTTATCTTAGGTTCTTTTTCCCAACTATCTTTTAGATTTATCCCTAATTCATCAGGAATAAGCTTTGCCATAGCATCTGCTTGGCTATAAGGCATATCAAGAACCCTTGCAACATCACGAATAACCCCTTTGGCTAGTAGCTTCCCAAAAGTGATAATCTGTGCTACATTTGCTCGTCCATATTTTTCGACAACATAGTCTATAACCTCTTGACGTCTTGCTTGACAAAAATCCATATCAATATCTGGCATTGATATTCTCTCTGGATTTAAAAATCTCTCAAATAAAAGCCCATAAGGGATAGGATCAATATCGGTAATTTTTAAAGAAAATGCCACCAAACTTCCAGCTGCACTCCCTCTTCCTGGACCTACTGGAACTCCAATAGATTTACCATACGCAACAAAATCCCAAACAATAAGCATATAACCTGGGAACTTCATATTGTTTATAATATCTATCTCTACTTGTAATCTATCTTTGTATTCTTGGTGTTGTGCTGGATCAACTATTTTGAGTCTCTCTTCTAATCCTCTCCAACACTCATCTACAAACAATATTTTATCATTTTCCAAGCTATATTCTAGTTCTGGTTGGGGAAGTGTTAATACATTTAATTTAGCTTTTTCTCTTGTAAATTTAAAATTTGGAGGTGTTGGATCTCCTAGTTTTATCTCTAAATTACATTTATCAGATATCTCTTGTGTATTTGCAATAGCTTCAGGCATATCTGCGTATAATCTTGCTATCTCTTGTGGAGATTTTACATAAAACTCATGAACACTATGACGCATACGATTTGGGTCATCATAAAGTTTATTCATAGCTATACACATAAATGCTTCATGAGCTTCTGCATCTTTTGGATTTGTATAGTGAGTATCATTTGTAGCTACAATTTTAATGCCCGTTTCAAAGCTCAATTTTATTATTTGCTTATCAATAAAATGTTGATCAATAATCCCATGTCTCATAATCTCTAAATAAAAATCATCTCCAAATATCTCTTTATATTCTAAAGCTATTCGTTTAGCTTCATCATACCCTTTTGCTCCATTTTTTACATTTCTTTCATTGTGTAAATTTAAGTGCCAATTTATTTCACCTTGTAAACAAGCAGCTGTACACACTAAACCTTCACAATTTTCTCTTAAAAGTTTTTTATTTATTCTAGGATAGTAGTAAAATCCATGCATATAAGCTTGCGAAGATAAAAACATAAGATTTTTATATCCTACATCATTTTTAGCATAAAGACATAGATGAAACCTCTGTTTGGTAGATTTATCACCTATATCTTCTTGATTATGAAGATATGCTTCCATCCCAATTATTGGCTTAATACCCTCTTTTTTCATTGTATTATAGAAATCAATAGTACCAAACATATTACCATGGTCTGTCATAGCAACACTAGTCATCCCTAGTTCTTTTACTTTTGCTGCGAGTGCCTTAATTTTGTTTGCACCATCAAGCATTGAGTATTCTGTATGAAGATGAAGATGTGTAAATTGTGGAGTTTCGTTGTTTGACATAATTCTACTTTTGATTAAAAATTTAATAGAGAATTATATCCTAATAGGTTTAAAATAAAAAAAGGCTAGCAACTAATTGCTAACCTTTATAAATAAAATATATTTTAGTTACTATACAAATGAAATATAAGCCATTTGTGTAGCATCACCACGTCTAATTCTTGTTTTAACGATTGATGTATATCCACCGTTTCTTTCAGAATATTTAGGTGCTAATTCTGTTACAAGTTTGTTTGTAGCATTTTTACTTTGTAATGAAGCAAAAACTAATCTATGTGAATTTAAATCACCAGATGTAGCTTTTGTTATTAATTTTTCCATATATCTTTTTAACTCTTTAGCTTTTGGTAAAGTAGTTTCAATTCTTTCTCTTTCAATCATACAAATAGCAAGATTTGCTAATAATGCTTTTCTATGAGAAGATGTACGACTTAGCTTTCTATATCCATGCTTATGTCTCATTATTTATCCCTTTCTTTTATTAAGCTTTTATTTGCTCTAATTTTTTTCTTAAAGCTGATGCTGTATCTTCAGGAAGGCTACTATCTATTGGATAAGCTATCTCTGCAAATTTATCAGAAATCTCTTCTAAAGATTTTTTTCCTAAGTTTTTAATACTTTTTACTTCAACCTCACTCATAAGTGCTAAATCACCTACATATTTAATTCCTGCTCTATCTAGTGAATTAAAACTTCTAGCACTTAGGTTTAAATCATCAATTTTTACAATTAAATCTTTTAAATCTATAGAGCTTTCTGTTGCATTTGATTCTACTAGTTTTACTTCTGCTAAGTCAAATACTTTATTAAATACTGACATTTGAGAGTACATTGTACTTACTGCTTCTTTAAATGCATCAATAGGAGAAATTTGCCCATCTGTTTCAACTGTAAATACAGCTTTTTCATAGTTTGGATTATCTTCTACTAATATTTTTTCTATATCATATGTTACTTTTTTTACAGGTGTAAAGAAAGCATCAACTGGAATATAATCTGCTGGAACTAAATCTCTTAAATCTTCACTTGGTACATATCCAATACCTTTTTGTATAATTACAGAAAAGTTTAATGTACAGTCACTATTAATAGTTGCAAGATGATGATCTTTATTTATAACTTCAATATCATCATTTTCTAAACTTGAAGCTTTTATCTCTTGTGCATTACTAAATGAATACTCTACTTCAACTTGCTCTTGGTCATTTTTTATTTTAAATCTTAACTCTTTTAAGTTAATAATAAAAATAGCAATATCCTCAAGCATACCTCGAATAGAGTCAAATT
>Ga0209633_10003343_pt1 | contig 14864 bp, 14 predicted proteins | sample Cruoilmetagenom1_FD_187290 | JGI IMG/M metagenome (GOLD analysis project Ga0209633, IMG submission 187290) | Oil polluted marine microbial communities from Coal Oil Point, Santa Barbara, California, USA - Sample 1 (SPAdes) (version 2) | ecosystem: Environmental > Aquatic > Marine > Oil seeps ... | reverse complement strand
TGTAGACGGCGGCATGGGCGGAGAGGAAGCGTTGAGCGGATCCCGGTGACTTGAACCGTTGAAGCTTTCGCTCTCGCCGCCGAACCGGCAGGCGTGAGTTTTCCGCTCAATTGTTCTTTCTCAGCCCCTGCTCATGCCGCGTGCTCAGACCGATATCCCGGAATGCCGATGAATATGGTCTGAGCTTATCGGTGACGACGACGGTCGGCGCGAAGCCCTGCTTCTTGAGCAGCTTGCGCATGAGCTTGCCGGCCGCTGCCTTGTCCCGCCTCCGCTGCACCAGAACGTCCAGAACCCCGCCTTCGTCATCGACCGCACGCCAGAGATACATCCGCTTGCCGCCGATGAGGACGACCATCTCGTCCAGATGCTACTGCGAGCTTGGCCGAGGACGTCGCCGTCGAAGCCGCCTCGCGAATGCGGGCCCGAACTTCAGGACCCAGCGCCGGACGGTTTTGTATGAAACGCCGAGGCCGCGTTCCGCGAGCAATTCCTCCACGTCACGATAGCTCAAGGTGAAGCGGAGGTAGAGCCAGACGGAATGCTGGATCACGGCCGGCGGATACTGACGGGGGGCAGACGAGAGCGGGGGCATCTCAAGATGCTACGCAGCCAACCTGCTTTGGACCACCAGTTCCTGTGACAATGCCCGCACACGCTATGGACTATCCCGGTCCGCCTCAAGTCGATTTCCTCTGACACCGCCGACATACATCACCACCACCACGCGGATGATCTCGGGTGAAGTCTTGAAATAGCGAAATGGATTTCTCATCCACAGAGGCCACGGGGTGCGCCTCACCATCTCAAGTTGGATTCTCCTGACAATGCCGTAGCGTGGCTTTCTTGACCGTTAAGTTTCTAAAGGATAGAATACATCCTAATGAATAGAACACGAACATAAATGTGCCGCTTAACAATCGGTAGGGTGTGGTGGGGAGACGTACGGCGCGCGCGGAACAAGTCTCCCTCGTTGCAGCGCGCCAATTCGTAAAACCTGACTTGGGCGGGGGCTCGAGCGTCATTTTGGGTCGATCTGCCCGCGCTTTAGGGTGAATTTGCATGCAGAACGAAGCGCAGCGCATGGCGCGCATTACCGAATATCTCGATATCGATCTCGACACCGAGCGATGGCATTGCAATCGTTGCAACGCTTCGCTTGGCTCCGCCCAGGAGCCATACAAGAAGGGATGTTTGATACGGGAACGCGATCCCCGCGAGGTCCATCCTCCGCTGGGGCCCAGCAGCGACTATAATTTTTCCTTTCATCCCGACTGGATCAGGATCATCGAGTTCTACTGCCCGAACTGCGGCGTCATGGTCGAGAACGAATACCTCCCGCTTGGGCACCCGTTGACTTGGGACATCCAGCTTGACCTGGAAGCACTCAAAAAAAGACATTCCGGCGGGGGCACCAAATGACGGTGAGAATCGGTGTCGACGTCGGCGGAACATTTACGGATGTCTTTGTATTCAAGGACGAAGAGATCTTTCGCGGCAAGTCGGACACCACGCATTACGACCTAAAAGTCGGGTTCATGAATGCCGCGAGGGCGGCCGCGGAGGACGCGGGTCTCGACTTGGAACAAGCGGTACGCGACACGGACTCGATCGTCTATTCGACGACGGTCGGGACCAACGCGCTCATCGAGCGCCGCGGGGCGCGGCTCGGTCTCGTTACCAGCCGCGGCTTTGAGCATACGGTCATCGTTGGGCGGTCCAGAAACTGGGCCGATGGACTGCCCGTCGAGAAAAAATACGACCGGGGCCGCGCGAAGCGTCCCGATCCCATCATTCCAAGCCAACGCATCGTCGGGGTTCAAGAGCGGATCGATAACCTCGGCAACGTAGTCGTTCCCATGCGGGACGAGGATGTGCTCCGCAAGATCCAATATCTCGTCGACCAGGGCGTGCGCGGCTTTGTGGTTGTGCTGCTAAATTCCTTTGTCAATCCAAACCATGAACAGCGCATTCGCGAGTTGATCCGCAGCCGCTACCCAGAGCCCTACCTCGGGCATATGCCTGTTTACCTCTCCTCGGATATCTCGCCGAAAAGCGGTGAATACCGCCGCTCCATGACAGTCATCCTCGATGCCTACCTTCGTGAAATCTCGTCTGAGCATCTTCTGAGGCTGACCGACGAGTTGAGAAATTTGGGATACCGCAAACCTTTCTTTGTCGCGAAGAACACAGGCGGATTGTCTTCGCTATCCCGAACCCAGGCCCTCGAGTTGTTGGGCAGCAGCCCTTCTGCGTCTGTCGTTGGCGCCGAGTATCTTTCGGAGCAGATCGGTACGTCCAACGTTGTAATCGGCGATATGGGGGGGACCAGCTTTGACGTCGGTTTGGTGGTCGAGGATCGCGATAGGGTCTACGAGTTCGATCCCGTAATTGACCGCTTTCGGGTGCAATTGCCTTTTGTTGCTCATTGGTCGATTGGGGCCGGAGGGGGGTCCGTCGCGCATGTCGTTGACGGAGAGCTGAAAGTTGGTCCGCAAAGCGTGGGGTCAAATCCCGGACCGGCAAGTTACGGCCGCGGCGGCGAGGAAGCGAGCGTGACCGACGCGGACGTCGCCCTCGGATTCATCAATCCTGACAATTTCCTTGGCGGGCGGCTTCGAATCGATGCCGCTCGCGCCGAGCGCGCGATCTTGCGCGGTGTCGCCGAACCCCTCGGCATCGGCGTCGCGGAAGCCGCCTGGCAGATCAAGCGACTCGTGGACGGCAAAATGGGCCAGGAGATGTACCGCATTTGCGCCCATATATCGGGGATGGATCCTCGTGAGTTCGTTGCATTTGCACTCGGCGGCGCCGGGCCGGTTCACGCCACCGGTTTCGCCGCCTTCGCAGATGTTCGGAAGATCGCGACATTTCCATTCTCCGGAGTGTTCGGCGCATTCAGCACCTTGATTCTCGACATTCTTCAAAGCTACGAGAAAACGGTCTACATGACCCTGTTGGCCGCGGGCGGCGACGAATACGTCGAAGAATCGGTCGAAATATTCAACCGTGCCGCCGATGAACTCACGGCTTTGGCCGAGCGCGACATGGCCGAAGAGGGATTTGATAGATCCTCGGTCGATCTTCGCCTTGAGCTTCACATGAGTTACGGCCAGCAGCGCCAGACTGTTGCGATCCCCTGTTCCGCGTTGAAAATTGCCGGTATCGATGACGTCAAAATACTCTGTGGTCTGTTCAACCAGGAATATGGTCGACGCTACGGTGCCGGCGCGACCTATCCGGAAGCGGGAATAGAAGCGGTGCTAATGCGGCTGAACGCCGTCGGCTCCACGAAGAAATTTCAAATGCGGCGGGATGACAAGGACGCAAAGACTTCGGACGCTTTAGTCGGCAGGCGCAAGGCTTTCTGGGGTCCCGACCACGGATTTAAGGAAACGCCCGTCTATCAGCGCGACGCCTTGCGTCCCGGCTCGGAGCTCGCCGGGCCCGTACTTTGTGACGCCGATGACACCGTGATCGTCGTGCCGGAGGGCTGGAAATTCACAACCGACGACAGGCGGGTCGGCTGGATAGAGAAGTTGTAAGGCGCGGGACATGGGAAAGCTCTTCGACGAACACGCCCATCTTTTCGAAGACTTGATCTACGACACGGAAGTGTACGGCAATCAGCCGGGCTGCGACCCGGAACTGATCACCCAGGGACTTGCGCCTATCACCGAGCGTGAGCGCGACGGCGCAAAAGGACTTACCGACGTTGATCTCGAGCTTCTCAACCACAAGCTGACATCGATCGTCGAGGAGGGCCGCGACGTCTATATGAACCTTTCGATTTCCGAGGGGATCATTACCGGCGACATGAACTGCGGCCTATTCACCGCCTCAGGCGACCCGGTGGCCGTAGCGACTGGTATCTATTTTCACACGCTGCTCAACAATGCCCAGCTGAAATACATCAACAAATACTACCGCGATGATCCGACCGTCGGCCTAAGAGACGGCGACGTTTTCTTTTTCAATGACGAGCTCGGTGGCGGCATTCACGCTTTCGACATGTTCACGGCCATGCCCATCTTTTATGAGGGGGAGCTCGTCGCATGGGCCGAAGTCGGCGGGCATCAGGGCGAAAGCGGCTCGATCAGCCCCGGTGGTTTTGCCGCAAAGGCGACATCCCGCTTTGAAGAGGGGTTGCACGTGCCGATCATGAAGATCGGGGAGAATTTCAGTCTAAAGCGGGATATTCTCGATTTCTTCTGTGCCTCGGTGCGTAATCCGTTCGTGTTCGCCGCCGATCTCAAATCTCGGCTGTCCACCTGCCTTCGGATCCGCGATCGTCTTATCAGAGAGGTTGAACGGCGCGGTGTGGGGGCCGTCGCCGGCGGCATGCGCCAGATACTCGTCCGGTCCGAGGAGCGGGCCAGGGCCCGAATTAGTGAAATGGGCGACGGAATCTATAGAGCCATGCTCTTCAACGACGAACTGGGGACCACGGAGGGGCTCACGCGGATACCGACGACGGTCTTTAAAGAAGATGACGGTCTTACCGTACTCGTTCAGGGGGTGTCGCCGGAGAACGGCAAGGGCCCTATGCATGCCACGTGGCATCTCGTTCGCGCAGCCATGGGCGTTTATCTTTTTTCGTATTTTTTCCGCGGGTTGCAGCCCAATGCCGGTCTCCTGCAGCCAGTGAGGGTTCTCGTCGAAGGCCCGTCCATCGCCAACTCCAGCGCCCACCTCGCGCATGGCGAGGGCACGTCGATCGCCGCCTGCGTGGTTCAAAATCTTCACGTCATCGGGTCTAAGATTCTATTCGACAGCCCGTATCGCGAAGCGGTGCAGGCACCGCACTCCCGGAACATATGCCTCTTCATCTTCGCCGGGGAGAACCGACGCGGCTACAACAGCATGAATTTCACCGGAACTGCCAACGCCGCGGGTCAGGGGGGACGCTTCGATGGCGATGCCGAACACGCGGCCGGATTCTATTGGGGTCCGTTCACGGATTCCGGCGAAGTAGAGGATACCGACTCCAGGATGCCGCACCTGGTTCTGAGCCGGGCGATCGAAAAGAATTTCCACGGCTTCGGAAAATACCGCGGTGGCGCGCCGTTGGTAGAGATATCAACGGCACTGGGTCACAGGGGCTGCACCATGAGCTCATGGGGAAGCGCCGACAAGCTGAGCCACAATCCCGGTATCTTTGGTGGCTATTCTGGTCCTCCCAATCCGCGATTCGTGATCAGAAACTCAGACCTCTTCGAGAAGATCTCGCGGGGTGAAGACCTCGAAATATTCAGCCAGTTCGAACTCCTGACCAAGCGTCCGGTGGAAGGCGACTACATCGTGGAGTCCTCGGCGGGAAGTTCAGAGAATTTCTCCCAAGGCGACATCTTCGTATTCAGCTTGGGCGGTGGCGGCGGGTATGGCGACGTGCTGGAAAGAGAACCACAAGCGGTGATGGACGACATCGAGAAAGATGTGATTACGCGAGACGTTGCCGAATCCGTCTACGGCGTCGCGTTCGATCCGGAGACGGGAGACGCCGACCTAGGCAAGACAGAGGAAAAACGAGCTTCGCTTCGAAGCGAGCGCCTCGAAAACGCGCTACCATTCGACGAATTCATGGCGGAGTGGTCCCGGAAGAAGCCGAACGCTGAAATTATCGAGCACTATGGGCATTACCCCGAGCCAAGGGACGAGGGATACGACAAGCCGTTTTGGGGATTGTACAAGTGACGCCCAGGCCCTTGGATCAACGGTTCGCTGACCATCAGCGGCCATATTATCTCCCGCTCGTTTTCGCGCTTTCGATGCGGATCGAAAATGTAACCTGGGACGAGCTCCGGGACGACGGCGCGTTGGTGGCGTTGGCTTTGCGTGGCGGGTTGTCCGCCTTCCACGCGGACGGTCTCGTCAACTGGTTCGATCCGTGGCTCGAAGCGGAAGCTATGGGCCTAGGCCTCGTTCGCGATGAAACGGGCCGGGTACAGGAGGTCGAGGGCCCGATCCAACAGATGCCGTCTGCCGAGCGGTTCTCTGTCTCCGGAGGGATCCCCGCGGCGATCGATGTTGCCCGGCGCCTTACCGGCGAATTGGGCGATCGTGGCGCCGTCCTTGGCTATCTGACCGGAGGGACGACGATTATCGAGAAGTGCTTCGGAGAGGAATATCGAAAAAGAATCGCGTCGGTCGAGAATGTGTCGGACCTAGCGTCCGAGGACCTCGGTCTGCTCGAGGCCGCAGTACAATGCAGTGTGCATCTGGCGAGAGAATATTGTGAATGCGGTGTAGCCGCCCTGCTCATGGCTGAAGAATCGCCGCCCACCCCCGTGGTGCTCTCGGCCTACGAACCGGTATTCAACCTGGCCGCCTACTACGCGCTTCCGGTCGTCATTGTACACAAGGAACCAATCCCGCAGGCCGCGGTAACGCGGTACGCCGATATAGGCGGCCGATCGGTGCTCCTCCCGAGCCCGGACGGCGCCGAGCCCGGCGACTGCCTGGCCCTGCCGCTTTCGGTCTTTCACGGCCAGCAGGAAGGCGGTACCGCTTCTTGCGAGCCTGTCGCCGAGCTGACGAGACCGGCCAAGCTGATTACGACGAGTTGGGATATTCCCCCTGACACGAATCCGGAGCGCGTGGCCCTTGTCGGGCACCGCGTGGTCGGATAACTCGAGGACGCAACGCAAGACCTTCCATGTATACGATCGATATCGACATAGGCGGCACGTTCACCGACGGCTATTTCACCGATGGCCGGCGCGTCAAAACCGCGAAAGTTCTCACCACGCCGCACGACATCACTGAATGTATCGCGAAGTGTGTGGCGGCGGGCGCCAATGCGTTCGAACAGACGCTTCGGGATTTCCTGCGCAGATGCGACATCGCCAGGGTCTCGACAACGGTCGGCACCAACTTACTCGTCCAGGCCGCGGGCCCGAAAATCGGGTTGCTGGTGACCAAGGGATTCGAGGGGTCGCTGTACGGAGAAGGTACTGCCACCGACCAAAATGCATTCATCGCGCCCGAAATGATCATCGGTCTTGAAGAGGCGGTCGACGCAAAGGGAAACGTCGACCTTGAAATCAAGAAAGACCAGGTTCTTGCCAGCGTCCGCCGCCTGATCGATCTCGGCGCACGCATGATCGTGGTAAGTTTCCAAAACGCTTGGTTGAATGCACACAACGAACGTCAGTTCGTCTGGCATGTCCTGGACCGGTATCCGGTCCACTATTTGCGCTCGGTGCCAATGCAGCTGGCCACCGACATCGTTCATATTGACGACGATTATGCGCGAACGAATTCGGCGATTCTAAACGCGTACATCCACACAGACATGGCGCGATCGCTTTATCGGGCCGAGGACAACCTTCGTGAGGCGGGATTATCAAAGCCGCTGATGATCGTTCACGGCAATGGTTGCAATGCCCGCGTGGCGAAAACGGTTGCTTTTCATACGTTGCACTCAGGGCCCGCAGTCGCAATCTCGGGCGCCGCGCACGTGGCGCGGACCCTGGATCTGGATAGGGTGATCACCGCCGACATGGGCGGAACGAGCTTTGATGTCGGGATTATTGTCGACCGGAAGCCGGACCTCGACACCAAACCGTCCATTTTCGGGATGACTGTAGGGATCCCGATGTTGAGGGTGACTTCGCTCGGCGGCGGCGGCGGAAGCATTGCCCGGGTTGACGACGGCGTGCTGCGGGTCGGGCCCGAGAGCGCCGGCGCGGCGCCGGGGCCTGCGTCCTACGACAGAGGCGGCAATGAACCAACGGTCACCGATGCCAATCTATTGCTGGGCTTTTTCGATCCCGCTTTCTTTCTCGGCGGACGAATGCCGCTGCGCGACGACTTGGCCTTGCGCGTCATGAAACGCCGGATCGCGGAGCCGCTGGGAGTAGACCCCATCGAAGCCGCCTGGCGCGTCCGCCACAAACTCGCGGAGGATCTGTCAACTAAGTTGACCAGACTATTGAAGGATGCCGGGCATCAACCGTCGGCATTCACATATCTCGCCATGGGGGGCGCCGGTCCGCTTCACGCTTGCCAAATCGCCGAAATGGCCGGTATCCCCCGGGTGGTCGCATTTCCATTCGGTTCGGTCTTCAGCGCCTTCGGCAGCTGCATGACCGATATCCAACACACTTACATGCGCAGTCTATTCGACGTTCAGATCGCCGACGTTGACGCCGTCGACGCGATCGCCCAAGAGCTGATTGGTCAGGCCTCGACGGATATGGAAGGCGAAGGCCATGGCCATGGTTCGGTAACAATGTCGGTTGAGCTCGACGTTGCGCACGGCGACGACGTGGTTTGCATCGTATGGGAGCCGAGCGAAGGTCGGCTTGCCGACCGTCTTCGTGACAACAAAAAGCCGGTCCCGCACCGCGGCACTCTCAAGCAGATTCGTGTTATCGCCACATGTGCGACGCCTCGTCCACAGCTTGCGGAGATCGAAATAGGGGGGACGGATCCTGCCGCGGCTCTAAAGGGGCGCCGAAATGTCAACTGGACCCCTGAAGCGACCTTCAACACGCCTGTATTTGATCGCGACCGGCTCAAGCCGGGCAACCAGCTATGCGGACCAGCGCTGCTTGAAGGACCGGACACGATCTACGCCGTGCCGGAAGGCTGGCGCCTGGAGGTCACCGCGCTGTCCTTCTTCGCGCTTGAACGGGAGTAAGAGCCCAAATGACATTGCCGCTCGAGGGTATCCGGATCATCGAATTGTCAACCTTCATCACCGGCCCTTATGCCGGGATGATCCTTGGCGATCTTGGCGCCGAAGTCATCAAGGTGGAACGCCCTGATGGCGGCGATCCGTTCCGGGGCTATGACGCGGGCGATTACAGTCCGCAGTTTTGCGCCTACAACAGGAACAAGCAGAGCATCACCCTGGACCTGCGTAAGCAAGATGCGCGGAATATTCTGATCGAACTGGCGGCGCGCTCCGACGTTGTGTTGGAGAACTTCCGGCCAGGCGTCACCGAAAAGCTGGGGATCGGCGAAGACACGCTAAGGAAAGCCCGATCTGATCTCATCTATTGCTCGATCACCGGGTTCGGCCATGCCGGTCCCTATTCGCATCGGCCCGCCTATGACACAGTCGCGCAAGGTACCGGCGGCCTCCTTGGCCAATTGATCGACGCTGAAAATCCGCTCATTCCGGGACCCGCAATCGCCGATAGCATCACGGGCCTGTATGCCGGCTACGGCATTGCGGCGGCACTCCTCGACCGGTTCCGCACCGGCAGGGGCCGGCGGATCGATATCAGCATGGTCGAGGCCGTGATGGCGTTCACCGCGGAGCCGTTCAGTAGTTTCTTTCGTACCGGCAAATCGTCGGGGCCGCATTCCCGCGCCAGCAGGTCGCAATCCTATGCTTTTGCGTGCGCGGATGAAAAAATGATCGCGGTGCATCTGTCATCGCCGGAGAAGTTTCACAAGGGGTTGCTTGCGGCGGTCGACAGGCTTGATCTGGCAAGCGACGAACGCTTCGCTCTGCGCGAAGACCGGGTCCGGAACTTCAAGCTCTTTTGGGAAGAATTGGCGCCCATATTCCGCGCCCGGCCTCGGTCCCAGTGGGTGGACAGACTAGAAGCGAACGATGTCCCGTTCGCGCCGGTTTATAGCCTCGATGAAGTGGAGTCGGATCCTCACATCGAGTATCTCGACACGATAACGGAAATCGAGCATCCGACAGAAGGGCGGCTCAAGACCTTGCGCCCTCCGTTCCTCATCGATGGCGAGCGAATTGATGCGATCGCACCTCCGCCGGTCCTTGGCGAACACACCGACGAAGTCCTAGACGCTCTCGACTATACGTCACAGGACATCGCCCGGCTCCGGCAAGAAAAAGCCATCTAGGCGCCGCACGGGCGTTTGTGACCCAAGCGAAGGAACACGCTCACCATGGTTATGAAAATCGGCGAAACAGTCGGAAAATCGGCGATCTGACGGGGGCGGCACGGCCATCCAGACGCGATCGTGACGGACCGACTTCGGTCCTACCGCGCGGCGATGAAACTCATCGGAAAGGCCGAACCTCTGAAGATGGGCCGCTGGCACAACAACGGAGCTGAAAACTCACACCGGCCCTTCGGGCGACGAGAGCGGGCGATGGCGAAATTCAGGAGTGCAAAATCGCCGCGGAAATTCGCCTCGATCCATTCTTCAGTCCACAATCACGTCAACCAGTAACGCCGCTTCTACAGCCGCGAAAACCTCAAACTCAACCGCCCCACCGCACTTGGCGAGTGGCGTCAACTTGCGGCCTGAGCTCGCCCGCTCCGCCGCGGCCTGACCTGCTTCCCGGAATCTGGGGGTTCCCTCTTGGATCGATTGGTTCGAACTTTGATTCACCCTCCTTGGAGGTGAACCATGAGGCACTGCCGGGGACACCACGATGACCGCATGTCCACAGACGACAGTGCAATCCAACACGCATCGAGTTTACAATTAGCCTCGGTTAGTCGAGTTCATGCCTTGACAAGCTTGAAATACGGGAACATTTGACTGTCGATACGCACGAAATTGACGCACAGGCGTGCGCCAATCTCCACGTCTGCCCTGCCGGCGCCTACGAGGCGGCTAAGCATACGCACACCCTCGTCTAGATCGACCAGCAACGACGTATAGGGAATCTGTGACTCCCATTGAGAACCATAGAAAGAGACCTCCACATGTGTATATGACCATACGGTTCCCGAACCCCGCGCGGCGCGCCATTGGAGGTCGCCACCGCCACAATGCGGGCAGTTACGCCGCGCATAGTAGAATAAGCGATCGCAGCTTCTACAGAATTGAAGGAGTAGCTTTTTGTCATTGCAGCCTTCCCAAAATGGGCGACTAGCTTCGGTCGGCGAGGGCGGCAATGCAAATATGTTCTCCATTAAAATGCCCTCTCCAAAATCATAACGCCACAAACAGAAAAGACGCCACCATTGCCACTAACAAGCGCCAGATTGGCATCCTTTACCTGACGGCGTCCTGCTTCGCCCCGCAATTGACGCGTTGCTTCAACCAGGTGAAGCATCCCACCTATGTGGGCTTGTGATAGAAGGCCGCCATGTGTGTTGACCGGACACTCGCCCCCCAGATCAATTGCACCACTTCGCGCCCACGCGCCTGCATCGCCGGGTGGGCAAAATCCCAGAGCTTCAAGAGTTACTAGCACCGAAATTGTGAAGGCATCGTGCAGTAGTGCAATGTCCATGTCTTTCGGTCCGACACCCGCCGACTCGAATGCGTCGCGGCCAGCGCTGTAAAACCCAAAATCCTCGATTTCTGGAATCTGTGCGATCGTGTTGTGCGTTGATTTCATCGCCATCGCGCGAATGCGCACAGTCGGGACTCCGAGCCGACGCGCATTGTCGGCTCTCGTCAACACGATTGCACCCCCGCCGTCCGCCACCAGCGAGCAATCGAGCAAGCGCAGCGGCGAAGAGATCATGCGGCTGTTTCGATGATCCTCCAGGGTCATTGGCTTACTCATCATAGCGTTCTCGTTCAAGAGTGCGTGCTGGCGGCTCGTCACAGCAACGGCACCCAGGTCCGCTTCGGTCGCGTTGTACTGATGAAAATAGCGCTGCGCTACTATCGCATACGGAAGTACCATTCCCTGGAGTCCGAATGGCTCTTCCCATTCTTCGCCACCCAATAAATTCTTCAGCAGAAAGCCATGAGAACCAGGTGGCCGGCCAGTGAGCGCGTTCTCTCCGTATACACAAACAACGGTGCGGCAATGGCCCGCATCAATGGCCCAGACTGCTTGCTGCAGCATCGTCATACCAGTGACCGTTCCGCCAACATCCACGGTCGAGCAAAAAGTTGGACGAACGCCCATATACTCGGCGAGCGTCGTTGAAAACATGCTGTGCGGAATGCTGTATGGACCGAGATTGATGAGACCGTCGATATCATTAATTGTCAGTCCAGCGCTTGCCAGAGCGCTGTGCGCCGCCATTGACTGAATCTCAACTGCGCTCCTCCCCGGGAGCTTCCCCACCGGCGTCTCGCCCATTCCGACTATGACCGCTTCGTTACTAACTGCAGGCATGTTGAATCCTCTCTCCGCCGTACGTCACGTGTCTCTGCGGGGGTTCGTCGAAAGATCTACTGTCAGTGAACGGGGCGTTGTCCCGATCTCTGTTGAAAATGGCGAGGCATGCCATCGCTGGCAGAGCAGGCTATGCGGCCTGCATGATGGATACAAGAGCGCTGCCGGCCTTTGCCCGGCGCACGTGATCCTCCAGAGCATTTCGGAGGATGGGGAGTTGCCCGCCACCCCGGGCGCCTCGTGCTCCAGCCGCCCGGCGAGTTGTGCCATCGTCTTGCCGCCGTTTCGCATCACCAATGCGTCGTATTGGTGGGCCTGGGCCAGAATCCTGCAAAGGCTGTGATCGGGCTTCTTCCGGGCACCGCCGCTGGCGCGGTCGATCAGGAGCCTGGTCTCCATGCCGACGCGCTTGAGCCGGGCGGGAACGGTGAAGTTGAGCGTCGGATCGTTCTCCTTGGCTGGTCGTATTCGGGCGCGCGGGTTCCAACCGTCATCGAGGATGAAGGGGAGCCAGCCGGGCAGGATTCGTATCTCCAGCGTCTCGCGCAGCAGTTCGACCCGGCCTACGAGGGCTGAGAGGGCGGCACCTTTCTCGGCCGCGCGAGAGCGGGCCAGCGCCAGGCAAGATCGGCGGTGCGGGTAACAACGTCGGCGCAGTCATTCACGTCCGCGCCCAGGTTCTCGATGGCGCCGACCACCTCGGTGACACAAACGCTTACGCTGGCCTTGCAGGCTTCAGGCTACGATCGCGCCGAGGTCGTTCACAAGCCTCGGTTGCTCAGCGACAACGGCTCGTCCTACATCGCCGGCGATCTCGAGGACTGGCTCGAGGATCAGGGCATGGATCATGTCCGCGGCGCCCCCAACCATCCGCAGACCCAGGGCAAGAGCGAGCGCTGGCATCAGACCCTGAAGAACCGCATCCTGCTCGAAAACTACTATCTACCGGGCGATCTCGAGGCTGGCATCGACGCCTTCGTCGAGCGCTACGACCATCATCGCTATCACGAAAGCCTCGGCGACCTGACGCCGGCCGACGTCTACTTCGGCCGCGGCCAGGCCATCATCGAGCGAAGGAGAAAAATCAGAAAAGACACATTCGAAAAACGACGCTTGGCGCATCAGCGCCAAGCCGCATATCATCAACCAGAATGAGCCAGAGCCTCCGTTACAAAACAGGTTCGGCTGTCCCATTTGATTTGATGACGGACAACACCAACCTCGCCACAGATCAGAAATCCCTCGGCAAGCAGCGGGCATCATTAAATGACAACGCCCTGCGCGGGCATTGATGTCAGTGAGGTTTGGTATAGCCAGGTGGTGCGGGAGCAGTGGAATGCCGGCGTTGCAGCCGGCTGAAAGGCCACCGCGCGCGGCAGATTGTCGCTCAGTTCAAAGTTTTCGTGACAACGTCCCGGGGGCCGCTCGCGTCGACAAAACTGACAAGCGTCCCGATACGCTCGATTTCGATCTTTATCTCTTGACCCACTTTCAATGTCCTTTCCTCGATTCCCACCTCGCCTTTGATTGGCGGCGTTCCAGTGAGGATCATGTCGCCCGGCTCCAGCGTCATTCGGCCGGAAAGGTAGCTGACAAGTTCGTCGACCCGATGCTTCATTCCCGACGTGGACCCGTCGACAATAAGCTTGCCATCGACCCAGAGCTTCATTTGCAGAGCCTGAGGATCGCCCACTTCGTCAGGGGTGACGATGTGGGGACCGAGCGGACAGAATGTGTCGAAGGTTTTTGCGATCATGTGCGGCCCGATGACCCCTAGCAATGCCTTGAGCGTGTGATCGAATGCCGTGACATCATTTGCCACCGTGTACCCGCCCACATAGTCAAGGGCATCGGCTGGGCGCACCTGCGCAGCCCGACGCCCGATGACGACGGCCAATTCGGGTTCCCAGCCCACGCGCGACGAAGCTGCAGGAAGCATGATCGCTGTTCGGTCGCCGATCAACGCGTTGTTGAATTTCGAGAAGAATATCGGCGTGTCGCCGGTACTTTCCGGCGTGGCGGTGCCACCGAAGTAGTTCGCCCAGACACCGATGATCTTGTCCGGGTGAAGCATCGGCGGGAGATACCCATCGATGTCGCCCGGGGCAAGGATCTCCGCTTCCTCGGATGCGGAAGCCAAAACCGCTGCTGAAAATAGAGCGGAATTCTGGCCGAATCCTTCGAGCCCGTAATGCGAAAAGACAGCCTGGGCATCGGTGAGAACGCTACCGTCCTTCGCTTTGATCGGGCGGAGCCCATCGGGACCAGCATGGCAGGCCGTCGATCGACCCTTGTAGGAGACTGTGGCAATTTTCATTCTGAGCTCTTGCGGTTGGGAAAGGTCACGCGAAACCATCCGCTTGGGATGGCGCGATATCCGTCATCAAATCCTAGTGTGATGGTTCCGAACCTCGTCACGTTACATGTGACGAGGTTCGGAACCATCACACTAGAGTTAAGTATCTCGTGTCCCTTCGAACCCGAAATTCGATTGTACGAATTTCGGATTCGGGACACTGGTGGTTTTCGCTCCTCGTCGAGCGCCGGCGGTAGTGTCGCGGGGGCCCCAATTGGCCAGCCGGTCACGGGTGTTTTTTGAGGAAGCGATCCATGGCGGCGTAGGCGTGCCGGATGAGGATCTCCTCGTCGCACACGTTGATCTGCGAGAGGACCCCCGAACGCATCATCTGGTGCGTGCCTTCGACGGTGTTCATGTCCTGCCGGAATACCTCGCGGTTCGTCACCATCATGTTTTCCTGGGCGATGACGTCGCTCGGCGTCTTCGGCTGATACATGTAAACCCGCCGGTAGATATCGGTCTGATTCTCGGAGACCGGCCACAGCC
>Ga0209633_10003342_pt1 | contig 14866 bp, 9 predicted proteins | sample Cruoilmetagenom1_FD_187290 | JGI IMG/M metagenome (GOLD analysis project Ga0209633, IMG submission 187290) | Oil polluted marine microbial communities from Coal Oil Point, Santa Barbara, California, USA - Sample 1 (SPAdes) (version 2) | ecosystem: Environmental > Aquatic > Marine > Oil seeps ... | reverse complement strand
TTATTGGTGGGAGCTCCGACCGGCCTGCGCCGATCTCGGACGAAGAGGCGGCCGCGATATTGAATCGTGTCGAAGAAGGGATCAATAAGCCAAAACCCAAGGTTCTTTTTGAGGTTGGTGAGGTCGTGCGTGTGATCGACGGGCCGTTCAAAGATTTCAGCGGCGTTGTCGAAGAAGTGAATTACGAAAAAAGCAAACTCCGGGTTTCCGTGTTGATATTTGGCCGATCAACGCCTGTCGAGCTGGACTTTGGCCAAGTAGAAAAAGGCTGAATGCCTAGGAGGCTGTCCGAGAATGCAAACCAAGCTTTTTTATATACCATATCATGTGCTTTCAAAAGCCCAACAGCACGATATCTTGTATGAAGAATTTAAAGCGCCCTATTCTCGGACAGCCTCCTAAGAGGTGTTCGGCGATCACGTTTATCGGGCGGGGTGTGACGCACCGATTGCGACCCCGCCGAAATCTTTTATGGTTGCAAATCGTTCTATTGTTCCGGGGAGCTGAATAAGCGATCGTACCCGTCGGGAGAGGTTAATGGCAAAGAAAGTAGAGGCATATATCAAGCTGCAGGTCAAGGCGGGCGAGGCGAATCCCAGCCCTCCGGTAGGACCGGCACTTGGCCAGCATGGTGTCAATATTATGGAGTTCTGCAAGGCATTCAATGCGAGTACGCAGGAGATGGAAAAAGGGATCCCGATCCCGGTGGTTATAACGGTTTATAGTGATCGTAGCTTTACGTTCATCACCAAAACACCGCCTGCGTCGGTTTTGCTTAAGAAAGCGGTCGGTATTGCTAAAGGGAGCAGTATACCGAATACCAATAAGGTCGGAAGGGTTACGCGGGAGCAGATGGAAGAGATTGCCAAGACCAAGATGCCCGATTTGACGGCTGCTGATATGGATGCGGCAGTGCGCACCATTGCAGGAAGCGCTCGCAGCATTGGTTTGGAAGTGGAGGGCGTCTGATGGCTAAATTGTCCAAGCGATTCAAGGCAATCAGGGAAGCGATCGATAAAACCCAACCGTATCCAATCGATGATGCCCTTGCGCTGTTGAAAACGCTGAGTTCGGTAAAGTTCAACGAATCCGTCGATATCAGCGTCAACCTTGGTGTCGATCCGAAAAAGTCCGATCAGGCGATACGCGGTTCAACCGTCTTGCCTAACGGAACCGGCCAGGACATACGTGTGGCCGTGTTCACACAGGGGGCGAATGTTGATGCAGCGAAAGAGGCGGGGGCCGATATCGTGGGCATGGATGATCTTGCCGCCCAGGTCAAAGCAGGCGAGATCAACTTCGATGTTGTGATTGCCTCCCCTGATGCTATGCGTGTCGTTGGACAGCTTGGTCAAATTCTCGGCCCTCGAGGATTGATGCCAAACCCGAAGGTCGGAACGGTAACGCCGGACGTGGCGACAGCTGTTCGGAATGCAAAAGCAGGGCAGGTGCGCTATCGAACCGATAAAGGTGGGATCATTCACTGCACGGTTGGAAAAGTCGACTTTGATGTCGAGGCTTTGAGGCGGAACGTCGAGGCTTTGTTGACAGATCTGAAAAAAACGAAACCCAGCGCTGCAAAAGGCGTTTATTTGCAAAAGGTCACACTTTCGACAACCATGGGGCCTGGGCTTAGCATCGATCAGAGCTCGATAACCGCATAACAGATTGTATGAAGGGTCTGTCGCATGGGGGGCAGGCGGCTTCAATGACTTTGGATTGCCGGATTGGCCGGTAATCGTCAAAGACCGCAGGTGCCCGATTCGTCGCGTTCGGTCAAATACGTAAATCGTGTGGGACGAGTGAAGGGCTTAATCCCAGCCTGCGCAGACGGTGAACCGAAACTGGTTATGTTGCCGGTGAAGGATTGAGCCGTTACGGTGCATCTTTAACGATGCGATGTTCGGATTTGGGTGGTGTTTTGGTCCACCCGGATCATAAATAACCGGAGGGTAAATCGTGGCAATGAGACTGGATGCCAAGAAGGCCGTTGTTGACGAGGTCGCTGCTGTTGCCGGTAACGCGCTTTCTGCCATTGCGGCGGAATATCGAGGGTTGACAGTAGCGGAGATGACTGAGCTGCGCTCAATCGCGAGGGCGTCAGGCGTGTATCTTCGGGTCGTCAAAAATTCTCTGGCTCGCAGGGCATTGGAGAATACCGATTTCACGTGCATGCGCGAAGGATTGGTGGGGCCGTTGATGCTGGCATTTTCAATGGAAGATCCTGGGGCGGCTGCGCGTCTCATCAGTGACTTCGCAAAGGATCATCACCAATGCGAAGCCAAATTGGTCGCTGTCGGAGGGCAGTTGTATGACGCTTCGGAAATTGGCCGACTGGCCAAACTGCCGACCCGCGAGCAAGCGATAAGCATTCTTATGTCGGTTATGAAAGCACCGATCGAGAAATTGGTGCGTACCATGGCCGAGCCTCATGCCAAGCTGGTGCGGACGATTGCAGCTGTGCGTGACCAAAAACAAGCCGCCTGACCGGCCTAGCGCTTAACGGCGATTTCATAGATTCAGGAGTAATGACAATGGCAGTATCTCAAGAAGAAATTCTGGAAACGATTTCCAACATGAGTGTCATGGAAGTGGTTGATTTGATTTCCGCAATGGAGGAAAAATTCGGTGTTTCGGCTGCGGCGGCGGTTGCTGCAGCGCCCGCGGCTGCGGCTGCGGCGCCTGTTGCGGAAGAAAAAACGGAGTTTGATGTGATTTTGACCAGCTTTGGTTCGAACAAGGTGGCTGTCATCAAGGCGGTTCGCGGGTTCACAGGGCTGGGCTTGAAGGAGGCGAAAGCGGCTGTCGAAAGCGCCCCATCGCCCATAAAGGAAGGGGTAAGCAAGGACGAAGCCGAAGAAATCAAGAAACAGCTGGAAGAGGCCGGCGCTTCAGTCGAAATCAAATAGCTTTGAGTTATTTAGTACTGTTTGCCGGTCAAGGCAGTTTCCTGGCTGGCGGCTGTTGCCGCCGGCCTTTTGCCGTTTGTATTCTACGAGCGGAACCGAATAGTTGGTATAGTTATGGTAAGCAATCCCATGGCCTATTCTTTCACTGAGAAAAAACGCATTCGCAACAGTTTCGGTAAGCGCCGGGAGGTGCTGGAAGTGCCGTACTTGTTGGCAACGCAGCTGGATTCGTATGCCACATTTCTCCAGGCTGAGACGCCCGCTGCCGAGCGGAAGGATGTGGGGCTTAACGCAGCATTCAAGTCGGTTTTCCCAATCGAAAGCAATTCCCGTAATGCCGTACTCGAATACGTGAATTATAAGCTGGGTGAGCCGATGTTCGATGTCAGAGAATGTCAGCAAAGAGGGGCGACCTATGCGGCTCCGCTAAGGGTGTTGGTGCGGTTGGTGATCTTTGATAAGGATGCGCCGGCCAAAGTCAGGGCGAAGGGGAAAGTGATCAAGGACATCAGGGAACAGGAAGTTTATATGGGCGAACTTCCATTGATGACGGATAACGGCACCTTTGTCATCAATGGAACCGAACGGGTGATCGTGTCCCAGCTGCACCGTTCGCCGGGGGTGTTTTTTGATCATGATAAAGGCAAGACCCACTCATCGGGTAAACTGCTGTTCAACGCTCGGGTAATACCTTATAGAGGGTCTTGGCTGGATTTCGAACTCGATCACAAGGATTGCGTGTTCGTGCGTTTCGACCGGCGCCGAAAACTACCCGCAACAGCGCTGTTGCGAGCGCTTGGGTATGACAACGAGGCAATCATTCGAATATTCTTCGAGACCAACACGTTTACGTTCGAATCGGATCGAATTTTTCTGGATCTTGTTCCCGAGCGCTTGCGCGGTGAGATTGCCAGCTTCGATATCAAGATTGATGGCGAAGTTCTGGTCGAAGAAGGACGCAGGATTACGGCCAAGCATGTTCGCCAGCTAAAAAAGGCCAAGACCACAAAACTCGAGGTGCCACGCGAATATGTCTATGGGAAAATCCTGGCGAAGACGTTGGTTGACGATGAGTCCGGTGAAATTATTGCTCATGTGAATGACGAACTGACCGAAGAGTTGCTTACACGGATTGTTGAGGCCGGGAAATCCGCAATCGAAACGCTTTATGTCAATGATTTGGATAGGGGCCCCTACATTTCCAACGCACTAAGGATTGACGGGACGAATAACCGGCTGGAAGCATTGGTAGAGATCTACCGTGTCATGCGCCCGGGTGAACCCCCGACGAAGGAAGCGGCGGAAAATCTGTTCGAAAACCTTTTTTTTACGTCGGAGCGGTATGATCTGTCAGCTGTCGGTCGTATGAAATTCAACCGCCGGCTTGGTCGCGATACGATCACAGGACCTGGGGTCCTGAGCAAGGAAGATATCATTGACGTGCTGAAAGAGCTGATCAATATCCGTAACGGGAATGGCGTCGTTGACGACATCGACCATCTCGGCAATCGTCGTGTCCGGTCAGTCGGAGAGATGGTTGAAAATCAGTTCCGCATTGGGCTCGTGCGGGTCGAACGGGCTGTTAGAGAACGTCTGACGTTGGCCGATTCTGAAGGCTTGGTGCCGCAGGAAATTATTAATGCGAAACCGGTTGCCGCGGCGATTAAAGAGTTCTTCGGTTCGAGCCAGCTATCGCAGTTTATGGATCAGAACAATCCCTTGTCGGAGGTGACGCATAAGCGGCGTGTGTCGGCGCTCGGTCCCGGAGGGTTGGCTCGGGAGCGTGCAGGCTTTGAGGTGCGGGATGTGCATGCGACCCATTACGGGCGGGTCTGCCCGATCGAGACGCCGGAAGGGCCGAATATCGGCCTGATCAATTCGTTGGCTGTCTACGCACGCACCAACAATTATGGCTTTCTGGAAACGCCTTACCGGCGGGTCGAGAATGGCTGTATGACGGATCAGATTGATTATCTGTCTGCAATCGAGGAAGGCAAGTATGTCATCGCTCAAGCGGGTGTCGCTGTTGATGAGCATGGCAAAATCGTCGATGATCTGGTTTCCTGCCGGCATAAGGATGAATTTACGCTTGCAGCATCGGACGCAGTTCAATATATGGATGTGTCATCCAAACAAATTGTGTCGGTCGCCGCTTCAATGATTCCTTTTCTGGAACACGATGATGCCAACCGTGCCTTGATGGGGTCGAATATGCAGCGGCAGGCGGTACCCACGTTGCGTGCTGAAAAGCCTTTGGTTGGTACCGGCATGGAACGGACGGTCGCCAAAGATTCCGGGGTGACGGTGGTTGCAAGACGCGGTGGCCGAATCGAGTCGGTCGATGCGGCCCGGATTGTGGTGCGCGTCAATGATGACGAAGCCGAGCCCGGCGAACCCGGTGTCGATATATACAACCTGACGAAATACACTCGATCGAACCAGAATACCTGCATTAACCAGCGGCCGTTGGTCAAGCCGGGCGACAAGGTTGCTTGTGGTGACGTGCTGGCTGATGGTCCATCGACCGATATGGGGGAGTTGGCGTTGGGCCAGAATATGCTGGTCGCTTTTATGCCATGGAATGGATATAACTTCGAGGATTCGATTCTTATTTCAGAGCGCCTGGTCGAAGAAGACAGGTTTACGACGATCCATATCGAAGAAAAAACGTGCGTGGCCCGCGACACCAAGCTTGGCCAGGAAGAGATCAGCGCGGATATACCCAATGTCGGCGAGGAAGCGCTCTCGAAGCTTGATGAATCGGGTGTGGTCTATATTGGTGCTGAAGTCAAGGCGGGCGATATCCTGGTCGGCAAGGTGACCCCTAAAGGTGAAACACAACTGACTGCGGAAGAGAAGCTGTTGCGCGCCATATTCGGAGAGAAGGCATCGGACGTCAAAGACACCTCGTTGCGGGTGCCGTCCGGGATGGACGGTACGGTCATCGATGTTCAGGTGTTTACCCGTGACGGCGTTGAAAAGGATGAGCGCGCGCTGGAGATCGAGCGGATGGAGATCGAGCGCGCCAAAAAGGACTTCGACGATCAATTGCGTATTGTAGAGGAAGATATTTACGTGCGGGTTGAGAACATGTTGCTGGGAAACGAAGCCGAGGCCGGGCCGCAAGGACTCAAATCCGGGGAACGTGTTACGGCTGAGTATCTGCAGGGACTGTTGCGTTCTCAATGGCTGGAAGTTCGTCTTGAAGACGAAGATGCCAACGTGCAGTTGGAATCGATTGCCGAACAGATCGAACAGCAGCGCAAGAGCTTCGACGAGCGCTTTGAGGAAAAGCGCAGGAAGATCACAATGGGCGATGATCTTCCGCCGGGCGTGCTAAAAATGGTCAAGATTTATCTTGCTGTGAAACGTCGGATTCAGCCCGGAGACAAAATGGCTGGGCGTCACGGCAATAAAGGGGTTATCTCGCAAATCGTGCCGGTGGAAGACATGCCCTATGCAGCGGATGGCACTTCAGTCGATATCGTTCTCAATCCGCTCGGTGTGCCTTCACGAATGAATATCGGCCAGGTTCTGGAAACACATTTGGGATGGGCGGCTAAAGGGCTGGGTAAAAAGATCGGCCAGATGCTCGAGGCAAAAGAAAAGGTTGCCGACATTCGTGAATTTCTGGGCAAGATCTATAACAGCAGCGGTAAGAAAGAGGAGTTGGGTTCGCTTTCAGATCAGGAGATCGTTGAACTTGCGACAAACCTTGTTGGCGGTGTGCCGATGGCGACACCGGTTTTTGACGGCGCCACTGAGGAGGAAATCAAGGCGATGCTCAGACTCGCTGATTTGCCCGAGACAGGGCAAACTCGTTTGTATGACGGGCGTACCGGTGATGAGTTCGAGCGCGACGTAACGGTCGGTTATATGTACATGTTGAAACTGAACCATCTCGTCGATGACAAGATGCACTCCCGCTCAACAGGTCCATACAGTCTGGTGACTCAGCAGCCATTGGGAGGTAAGGCACAGTTTGGTGGACAGCGCTTTGGGGAAATGGAAGTCTGGGCGCTTGAAGCGTATGGAGCGGCATATACTCTGCAAGAAATGTTGACGGTCAAATCGGATGATGTCACTGGAAGGACGAAAATGTATAAAAATATTGTGGATGGCGACCATCGGATGGAAGCGGGAATGCCGGAATCGTTTAATGTTCTGGTCAAAGAAATTCGATCTTTAAGCATCAATGTGGAGCTGGAAGAGGAATCGTAAAACAGAAGACAGAGGCAGAAGACAGGAGGCAGAATTCCGTCTTTTCCATCTTCTCTGTCTTTTTGAATTCTGTCGTCTGAACCGGAGATAAGATTTTGAAAGATCTACTAAAATTTTTGAAACGTCAAGGTCAGGTAGAGGAGTTTGATGCCATACGGATTGGTTTGGCTTCTCCGGACATGATTCGCTCCTGGTCTTATGGCGAAGTGAAAAAGCCGGAGACGATCAACTATCGGACCTTCAAACCGGAACGGGACGGCCTGTTTTGCGCGAAAATTTTTGGCCCTGTGAGTGACTACGAATGCCTGTGCGGAAAATATAAACGGTTGAAGCACCGCGGCGTGATTTGCGAAAAATGCGGTGTCGAAGTCACTTTGTCCAAGGTGCGGCGTGAACGGATGGGGCATATCGAGCTGGCGAGCCCGGTGGCGCACATCTGGTTTCTGAAGTCACTGCCGTCAAGAATTGCGCTGTTGTTGGATATGACCCTGCGTGAGCTTGAACGCGTTTTGTATTTCGAGTCGTTCGTTGTGATCGATGGCGGTATGACACCATTGGAGCGGGGTCAGTTACTGAATGATGATGACTATCTGGAAGCGGTTGAGACGCATGGCGACGAATTCGATGCCAAGATGGGGGCTGAAGCGATCTATCGGTTGCTGAAATCCCTTGACCTCAAAGGGGAGGTCGCCCAGCTGAGAGAGGATATCAGTTCGACAAGCTCGGAAACCAAGATCAAAAAGTTGTCGAAACGGCTGAAGCTGATGGATTCCCTGCTGAACTCAAACAATCGGCCGGAATGGATGGTTTTAAATGTGTTGCCTGTTCTGCCACCCGATTTAAGACCTCTGGTTCCGTTGGACGGCGGTCGTTTTGCAACCTCCGACCTGAACGATTTGTATCGTCGAGTCATCAACAGGAATAACCGGCTCAATCGGCTGCTTGACCTGAACGCGCCCGATATTATTGTGCGCAACGAAAAACGGATGCTGCAGGAATCGGTGGATGCGTTGTTGGATAACGGCCGGCGCGGGCGTGCGATTACCGGAACGAACAAGCGCCCATTGAAGTCGTTGGCCGATATGATCAAAGGCAAGCAAGGTCGCTTTCGGCAGAATCTACTCGGCAAGCGTGTGGATTATTCCGGGCGCTCGGTTATCGTGGTTGGGCCGACGCTCAAGCTGCATCAGTGCGGACTGCCCAAAAAGATGGCGTTGGAGCTGTTCAAACCTTTCGTTTTCAGTAAGCTTCAGCTTCGCGGGTTGGCGACAACGATCAAAGCAGCTAAAAAAATGGTCGACAGGGAAGGCCCGGAGGTCTGGGACATTCTCGAAGAGGTGATCCGGGAACACCCGATTTTGCTGAACCGGGCACCCACATTGCATCGTCTCGGTATTCAGGCATTTGAGCCAATGTTGATCGAGGGGAAAGCGATTCAGCTGCACCCCCTTGTTTGTACCGCGTTCAATGCGGATTTTGACGGCGACCAGATGGCGGTCCACATTCCATTGTCGATCGAAGCCCAGCTCGAAGCGCGCAGTTTGATGATGGCGACCAATAACATCCTATCTCCGGCTAACGGAGAGCCAATCATCAATCCAACGCAGGATGTGGTGTTGGGGCTTTATTATATGAGCCGCGAGCGGGTAAACGGCAAGGGTGAAGGGATGGTCTTTGCCGATGTCGATGAAGTTCGGCGTGCCCTTGAGAATGGCGCGGTCGAGTTGCATTCGAAAATTGATCTGCGCATTCGGGAAAAAACGGGTAATGTCGACGATGCGTCCGTTACGGTGCGGCGCGTATCGACAACGGTCGGTAGGGCGTTGGTTTGGGCCGTTGTTCCGGATGGAATGCCTTATGATGTGATCAACCGGGATTTGACGAAAAAGACGATTTCCCAACTGATCAATCGTTGCTACAGAACCCTTGGAATCAAGGAAACGGTTGTTTTCGCCGATCAGTTGATGTATATGGGGTTTTCTTACGCGACCAGAGCCGGTGTGTCGTTCGGGTTCGAAGATATGGCGGTACCGAAGGAAAAGGCGCGCATCATTCATGCAGCCGAACAGGAGGTCAAGGAGATCCAAAATCAATATGCATCCGGTCTTGTGACTGACGGTGAACGTTATAATAAGGTCGTGGATATCTGGTCGCATGCCAATGACCAAGTCGCCAAGGTCATGATGGAAGGATTGGGGCACGATGAAGTGATCGACGCGAAAGGGGATAAGGTTCTCCAGAAATCGTTTAATTCGATCTTTATGATGGCCGATTCAGGGGCGCGGGGCTCGGCGGCTCAGATCCGTCAGTTGGCGGGAATGCGGGGGTTGATGGCGAAACCGGACGGATCGATCATCGAAACACCGATTACCGCTAATTTCCGCGAAGGTTTGGATGTTCTGCAATATTTTGTTTCGACTCATGGTGCGAGAAAGGGGCTGGCCGATACTGCGTTGAAAACGGCCAATTCGGGTTATCTGACCAGGCGTCTGGTTGACGTCGCCCAGGATGTGGTTGTGACTGAGCAGGACTGCGGAACAAGTGGCGGCGTATTGATGACGCCGCTGATTGAGGGCGGGGATGTGGTTGAACCGCTTGCTGAGCGGGTGTTGGGGCGTGTTGCTGCGGATGAAGTCATAAAGCCTGGTACTCAGGACGTGGTAGTGCCATCCGGAACGCTGCTCGATGAGGATTGGGTGGGCGTGCTGGAGGATCATGGCATCGATCAGGTCCGTGTGCGCTCCGTCATCGTGTGTGAGACTAAGCATGGTGTCTGCGCTACTTGTTACGGCCGTGATTTGGGAAGAGGCCACAAAGCAAACATTGGCGAAGCGATCGGTGTGATTGCCGCTCAATCCATCGGCGAGCCTGGAACCCAGCTTACCATGCGCACCTTTCATATCGGTGGTGCTGCATCGCGTTCGGCGGCAATCAGCAGTGTGGAGGTCAAATCCTCCGGCACCGTGAAGCTGACCAACCTGAAAGTGGTCGAAAACAAGGAGGATCATCTGGTTGCCGTCTCCCGTTCGGGAGAGGTGAGTGTGATCGACGAATACGGGAGAGAACGCGAGCGCTATAAGATTCCCTATGGCGCCGTACTGACCATAAAAGATGGTAGTCCGGTGTCGAGCGGGCAGGTGATCGTGACCTGGGATCCGCATACGCATCCCGTCATTACTGAAGTGGAAGGAAAGGCCCAGTTGGTCAACTTCATTGAAGGTGCGACCGTTCGGGAACAGACCGATGATGTGACCGGTCTGAGCTCCCTGGTTGTGATGGATCCAAAGCAACGCGGTGCTGCCGGGAAAGAGTTGCGCCCGATGGTCAAGTTGGTGGACGAGGCGGGTAACGACATTTTTCTACCGGGGACTGAAATCCCCGCCCAGTATTTTCTGCCATCGGGAGCTCTTGTCGGTATTCGTGACGGCGGGCTGGTCGAAGTCGGTGATGTATTGGCCAAGATACCGCAGGAGTCCAGTAAAACACGTGATATCACCGGTGGCTTGCCGCGTGTGGCGGACCTGTTCGAAGCACGCAAAACCAAGGATCCGGCGATTCTCGCGGAAGAGACGGGTACGGTCAGTTTCGGCAAAGAAACAAAGGGCAAGCAAAGAGTCATTATTACCGATGCCGATGGTGAGCAGCATGAGACGCTGATCCCAAAATGGCGTCATGTGACGATTTTCGAAGGCGAATTTGTGGAGCGCGGTGAAACCATTGCTGAAGGTGAGCTGACCCCGCACGATATTCTAAGGCTACGGGGGGTTGCCGAACTCGCCTCTTATCTTGTCAAAGAAATTCAGGATGTTTATCGGCTTCAGGGTGTCAAGATCAACGATAAACATATTGAAGTTGTGATCCGGCAAATGCTTCGGAAGGTGGAAGTTACCGCCCCGGGCGAAACCGGCTTTCTCAAGGGCGAGCAGGTCGAGCGGTGGCGCGTGATCGAAGAGAACGAAAAAGTAGAGCAGGAAGGGAAAATTCCGGCGGTTTATGATCCTGTCCTGCTTGGCATCACAAAAGCTTCGTTGGCGACCGAATCTTTTATCTCTGCCGCATCATTTCAGGAAACGACAAGAGTGTTGACCGAGTCGGCAGTGCGGGGCGTGCGCGATCCGCTGCATGGACTCAAGGAAAATGTGATTGTAGGCCGGTTGATTCCCGCCGGTACCGGGCTTGCTTATCACGCGGAGCGTAAACGGCAGCGGCAGCTGGAAGCAGAAACGCCGGCTGGCACGCTTAGTGACGCGGACAAGGATGGTGTCGAGGAGGCCTTAAAAAAGGCGTTGAACACCTGAGCAGGGTTGTCATCGTCGGGCGAGAGAAACTTTCGAAAAGACGGATTGCTGGATTTTGGATCGGGTTCTTGACAGAGGTGTTTTGGGTGTTTATCATGGTCGGCTTGACATCGTTAGCGGGCCATTTTTGATGCTCGCGGAGCAGCGTTTGTTCGGCTGAGCGGAGACGGCGTGTTTTGGGGGCGGCACGCTCTTTTGTTTCGCAAATCCCCGGAGTTTTAGTTAAGTTTGGAGAGTTATATAAATGGCCACGATCAATCAGTTGGTTAGGAAGCCGAGAACACGGAAAAAAGAGAAAAGCAATGTTCCGGCGCTGGACGCCTGTCCGCAAAAACGTGGGGTCTGCACTCGCGTGTACACGACGACTCCAAAAAAGCCCAACTCCGCGTTGCGAAAGGTTGCTCGTGTCCGGTTGACGAATGGCGCCGAGGTAACCAGTTACATCGGCGGCGAAGGGCATAATTTGCAAGAACATGCTGTCGTGTTGATTCGTGGTGGGCGGGTGAAGGATTTGCCCGGTGTGCGCTACCACATCGTGCGTGGGAGTCTCGACACCGCCGGTGTTGATAGTCGTCGAAGAGGGCGTTCGAAGTACGGCGCCAAAAAACCGAAAAGCTGATTGAACAGAAGGTTGGATTAACGGTATGTCTAGAAGAAGGTTTGCCACCAAGCGTGAGATCATCCCTGATCCGCGTTTCGATAGTGAGATGTTGGCCAAGTTCATGAATATGATCATGGAAAGCGGCAAGAAATCGGTTGCGGAGCGAATTGTTTACGGTGCCTTGGACAGCATTGGTGCGAAAGGGCGCGAGGCCCCCTTGGAAGTGCTGGAGAAGGCGCTGGAAAACGTCGAGCCGAAGGTGGAAGTAAAGTCCAGGCGGGTTGGCGGCGCGACCTATCAGGTGCCGGTCGAGGTCAGGCCTTCGCGGCGAATGACGCTGGCGATGCGGTGGCTGATCGACGCGGCGCGCAAGAGGAGCGAACGGACGATGCCGTTGCGTCTCGCCGGTGAACTGATGGATGCGCATGGCAATCGAGGGGCGGCGGTGAAGAAGCGTGAAGATACCCATAGGATGGCAGAAGCCAATAAAGCATTTTCCCACTATCGCTGGTGACCCAAGTTTTTGCAGCCGTTTGCTCTTGTCTTGAATAAACAATAAGGTTTTAGAAGTGGCACGTACAACTCCAATTGAGCGTTATCGAAATATCGGTATTATGGCCCATATCGATGCGGGCAAGACAACCACAACCGAACGGATTCTCTTTTATACCGGTGTGTCTCACAAAATTGGGGAAGTCCATGATGGTGCGGCCACGATGGATTGGATGGAGCAGGAGCAGGAGCGAGGCATCACGATCACTTCGGCGGCGACGACCTGTTTTTGGAGCGGCATGGACAGCAGCTTCCCGGAGCATCGCATCAACATCATCGACACCCCGGGGCATGTCGATTTTACTATCGAAGTCGAGCGCTCTTTGCGCGTGCTGGACAGCGCCTGCGCGATTTTTTGTGCGGTCGGAGGCGTCGAGCCGCAGTCTGAGACGGTATGGCGGCAGGCAAATAAATATGACGTGCCGCGCCTTGTGTTCGTCAATAAGATGGACCGGGCCGGCGCCGATTTTCTCCGGGTTGTAGAGCAGATCCGAGAGCGGTTGGCAAGTCACGCGGTTCCTATTCAGTTGCCGATTGGGGCCGAGGATGATTTCGAAGGCGTGGTCGATCTCATCAAGATGAGGGCCGTCTATTGGAACAATTCGACGCGGGGCACGCGATTTGAAGAGCGCGATATACCGTCCAGCATGCTCGATGAGTGTCAGCTTTGGCGTGAATCCCTGGTCGAGGCAGCCGCCGAGGCAAATGAGGAGTTGATGGATAAGTACCTTGAAGAAGGTGAATTAACCGTCGACGAGATCAAGGCGGGACTGCGGGCAAGAACAATCAGTGGTGAAATCGTGCTCGCGCTGTGCGGTTCGGCTTTTAAAAACAAGGGCGTACAGGCGATGCTGGATGCAGTTGTCGAGTTTATGCCCTCTCCGGCGGAAGTGAAGCCGATTAAAGGTGTGCTTGAGGATGGTGAAAGTGAAGATGAGCGGCCCTCCTCCGACGATGCGCCGTTCGCTGCGCTTGCTTTCAAAATTGCAACGGATCCTTTTGTCGGAACGCTCACCTTCTTTCGGGTCTATTCCGGTGTGTTGAATTCGGGGGACACGATCTACAATTCCATTAAGAGGAAAAAGGAACGCGTCGGGCGCATTGTGCAAATGCATTCGAATAATCGAGAGGAGATCAAGGAGGTGCGTGCCGGGGATATCGCTGCTGCGATCGGGCTGAAAGATGTGACGACCGGGGATACGCTTTGTGATCTTCACAAGGTGATTACACTGGAGCGCATGGAGTTTCCAGAGCCTGTTATCTCGGTTGCGGTCGAGCCGAAAACAAAAGCTGATCAGGAAAAAATGGGTGTTGCGCTTGGCAAGCTCGCCCAGGAGGACCCTTCTTTCCGCGTGCATACCGACGAAGAGTCCGGGCAGACAATCATCTCCGGAATGGGCGAGTTGCATTTGGAGATCATTGTCGACCGATTGAAGCGCGAATTCAATGTCGGCGCCAACGTGGGTGCGCCGCAGGTGGCGTACAGGGAAACGGTGCGTAAGGCTGTGGAGCAGGAAGGGAAATTCGTTCGTCAGACCGGTGGCCGTGGTCAGTACGGGCATGTTTGGTTGAGGGTTGAGCCCATGGAGTCTGGTTCAGGCTACGAATGGGTCAACAAAATTGTAGGAGGCGTCGTCCCGAAGGAGTACATCCCGGCTGTCGATAAGGGTGTTCGGGAACAGTTGGAGAACGGGGTTCTCGCGGGTTATCCTGTCGTCGATGTTAAAGTGACTCTTTTTGATGGTTCCTACCACGATGTCGATTCCAGCGAAATGGCATTCAAAATCGCCGGTTCCATGTGTTTCAGGGACGCGGCTCGCAAAGCGGGGGCCGTTTTGCTCGAGCCGATTATGAAGGTTGAGATTGTGACGCCTGAAGACTATATGGGCGATGTGGTTGGTGACGTGAACCGTCGTCGGGGTACCGTTCAGGGTATGGATGACACGCCGTCAGGCCGGGTGATACGCTGTGAGGTGCCTCTTGCTGAGATGTTCGGCTACGCAACCGATCTGCGGTCTGCGACCCAGGGTCGTGCCACCTACTCCATGCAGTTCGAGAAATACGCCGAAGCTCCGGCGAATATCGCAGAGGCCATTATTAAAAAATTGTCCTGAGTCGAAAAAGTATCAGAATTTGAAAATTAAGAGGAAGTAGATCGTGTCCAAAGAAAAATTTGAGCGAACCAAGCCCCATGTGAATGTCGGCACGATAGGTCACGTGGATCACGGTAAGACGACGTTGACGGCGGCGCTGACGAAGATCATGGCTGAGATGCAGGGTGGCGA
>Ga0209633_10003341_pt1 | contig 14876 bp, 14 predicted proteins | sample Cruoilmetagenom1_FD_187290 | JGI IMG/M metagenome (GOLD analysis project Ga0209633, IMG submission 187290) | Oil polluted marine microbial communities from Coal Oil Point, Santa Barbara, California, USA - Sample 1 (SPAdes) (version 2) | ecosystem: Environmental > Aquatic > Marine > Oil seeps ... | reverse complement strand
AAATTCTTGATGATAAACTGCACAGCGCAGCGCGAACGCTCGGCGCGGCGCGCGCCGCCATTCCCAACAAAGACGGCATGGCGCGCCTCATCGCAGATGCACGGCGCGCGCAAGAGCGCGGATATTTCACCCCTGAAGAAGACGAAACCTTGCGCGCGGCTTATAGTAATTATTTGGGCGTACGCGCCAGTCTTTGGGAAATGGTTGACGATTTGTTGAGCTATGTTGACTTGCCGCGCCAATTTAAAAAGGGAGATTGGCAATCTCATTTACGCGCATTTGCTATTTCTTTTGCGGGCGCGTCTTTATTGGTGCGCAGCGGTTATTATCTCATAGACGCGGCCAAAAATAGCCCCATCGTTCGGGACAAACTGGACGAAGCAGAGCCGCGTTATGGCATAGAGCGCAAGCAATTTACCAAAATTTATGACAGCCTAATGTCAACCATGCTCATGGTGCGCTACCGCCGCGCCCACGGATTTTACCGCCGCAATAAAGACGAAATATTTGGCGCGCTGGACGCAGGTATTTTTTTAGATGTAGCGCAAACTCTCAAAGAAGAAGAGCCGCATTTTAACATCAAATTTCGTGAAAATTTAAAACGCAAAGCACGGTTTAATCTCTTTAGCCTAAAGCGCCGCCGCCTATCGGCTGTGTCCAAATCTATGTTTTTCATGTTCGAGGCCATGGGTAGCGATATCGCTGATTTGAAACAGCCACTCGTGAAAGCCAAAGGCGCGCCTAAAAGAATTAGCGAAGAGGTGCGCGCGCAAATGCTAGAGTTTGTCCGTCCTGGTGATGTGTTTGTCACCCGCCATGATGACGCCATGAGCAATTTGTTCCTGCCGGGATATTGGCCTCACGCCGCGCTATATATTGGCACGGATAAGCAGCGCGCCGCCATGGGCGTTGGCCCGTCTGACCCTGCGCACCAACACGCGGAAGGCATTGTGCGGTTTTTAGAATCGAAAAAAGATGGCGTATTATTTCGACCGTTCGAAGATACATTGCAGGTCGATGCTTGCGTGATATTACGGCCGCGCTTTAGCGAAAAAGATATGGCAGCGGCGCTTACGCGCGCCCTAAGCCATAGCGGAAAACTATATGACTTCGTATTCGACTTTGCGTCTGCGGACCGGCTCGCTTGCACGGAACTGGTGTACCGTAGTTATGACGGATTTGGCGATATAGATTTTAAACTGAGCGAGCGCGCAGGACGGCAATGCCTGTCTGCTGAAGACTTGCTTAATCAGGGCGTTGGCAATGATTGGCTTGAGGTCGTCGCGCTTTATGGCGTTGGCAATAATTTGCTCTCGCGCGGAGACGAGGCCCGCAAACGCTTGCTGGGCAGTTACGCATATAACGGCGCATAAACGGCCGCCAATACTGATATTTCGCGCAGCCGCAATGAGCGCTCCGCCCCCAATGATGAGTGGATTGCGTCTAAACCACCTGCATTTGCCAAATAACCAGCATTTTTATTTCGTTAACTTCTGCGCAAGCGTTTTGGTTTATATTTAGTTAATCTGCGAATCGCGCAGGGTAATGACTGGGTTCAAAGGCTAAAATCATGGCAATTTTTTCGGTAATTCCGCTACTGCTAATCCCCATACTCATTTATAATGTTATTGCGTGGAGCGGCGCAAAATTTTCCTCCGCAGAGCAAGTGCGCGCTCGGATGGACGCAGAGTTTATGAGCATTCCAATGGCTAGCGAAACCCTTTGGGTTATCACCCCAGGTCATGGCCTTGTCGTGCTGGCACTGTGCATGTTGTTCTTTGAGCTGCTTAAGTCAACGGGAATTGGCCGCGCTGCGGTCATGAATCATGCGTTTTCTATGGTGCTATTTATTGTCTGTCTTGTCGAGTTTTTGATGTTCCCCGCTTTTGCCACATCGATATTTTTCATGATTATGCTGATGGCGTTAATGGATACTATGGCGGGCTTTATGGTGACAATTGCTAGTGCGCGCCGCGATATTGCTGTTGGCGATGGATATGGCGACTAGTATGACTTTATTAAGTGTATGCGGTTATAGTGCGTTCAGGCGTGGGACATAGAGACTTAATATTTAGGGCTTTGCGCTAAATCAGGAACAATAAAATGAACGCCGACCTATTGCTAAATGTGAATTTCCATGAGGGTACCCAAGCGCCTAGTGATGCTGCCTATGACCTATTAGGCGCAGCGCCCTATGTATGGAAAAACGGCAAGGATGGCGCGCACTTTTCATGGGATAATGAAGATTATGCCGCGCGCCTTTTTTGCACGCAGGTTCAAGAAATTCCTCGCTCTAATGCGGCATTTTTAGAGCGTATCTGTGAAAATGCTGCGGCAACGCGCGCCCAAGCTGTAGCAACGCTCACATGGAATGGGGCGAAATACCAAATAGATTATCAAGTCCGCACCTTTGATGGCCGTAATATTTGGGTGGAAGAACGCGGCCTTAGGCTTGAGGGCGACGGCCAGAAACCGACCAAAATTTTGGGTGTGCTTTCCAATATTCAAAGCCGTAAAATAAAAGAAGAGCAGGCAGGGTATCATGCCTCTCATGACAGCCTAACGGGCCTATGGAACAAAGCGCGCATGTCAGAAAATTTGACGCAAATGCTGGCTTTCGCGCAAAGATATGACCGCCAAGCGGCCTATATTGCATATCAGGTTTCTAACCTCAACGACATCAACCTAACCTATGGTTATGAAGCGGGTGATCGATTACTAACGGCAATTTCTAAGCGGCTAAATGCTGCTGTGCGCTCCCCTGATGTATGCGCGCGCGTCAGCGGCACGACATTTGGCGTTGGTTTATCTGATTGCGACGCGGCGCAAATGGAAAAAGTGGCTGCGCGGATCGCGAAAATTTTATCGGACACACCTTATGGCAGCCCTTACGGGGATTTGTATGCTGAGTTTGCTGTGGGCGGATGCGCGTTGTCGCAAAAATCTCTAAATGCGCCCGACGCCATGGAGCAAGTAAAAACCGCAGTGGCTCATAGCCGTATTCGCCAAGGCGCGTTTGTTGCCTATGCGCGCGACCTTCCAGATTTGAAGCCACGGCAAAAAATGTCAGAGCTAACCCGCGATGATATTATTAGCGCGCTTAATGACCGCCGCATCACGTTGGCATATCAACCGATAGTGCGCGCGCAAAGCCGCGAAACGCATCATCACGAATGTTTGCTGCGCTTACGCCGCGAGGATGGCGAAATTGTTTCGGCGGCTGATTTCATCATTGCGGCCGAGCGCCTTGAATGTGTGCATCTTCTTGATCGTCGCGCGCTTGAAATCGCGAGTCGCACTCTTAGTGAAAATAGCCAGATTAAATTGGCGCTTAATGTATCAGCGGCGACCGTTCAAACCACCGAGGCAGCGGACGCTTATTTGCAGGCATTAAAAGGTTTAGGGAAGGCCAATGAACGTGTGATAATAGAGCTGACAGAAACTGTTGCTCTTGAAGACCCTGCTATGGCGAGCCAGTTCTCGGTTGCGGTCCGCACCCTTGGCTGTCAATTTGCCATTGATGATTTTGGCGCAGGTTATACGACATTTAAGAATTTAATGGCGGTAGAGGCTGACGAAATAAAAATCGACGGTAGTTTCATTCGCGATTTATCGCTCACACCGCACAAGCAAGTTTTCGTGCGCATGATGGTTGATCTGGCGCAAACATTTTCAGTAAAAACTGTGGCAGAAATGGTTGGTTCTCGCGAGGACGCCGATTTGCTCACCCGCCTTGGCGTTGATTATTTGCAAGGCTATATGTTCGGCGTGCCGAGCGCTGCGCCGCAAATAGCTGCAACGCGCAAACGCAAATCATAGCAGTATTGCCCCAATCTGGCCTTAGTTCTGAAATAAATAGAGAATATGAAAGTCATGAAAACAGGTCTCATACTGGCAAGCTTTTGCGTGCTAGCTGGCACCGCATTTGCCCAAGAAAAACCCCGCACTGCTAGTTATGTGTATGGCGACGGCGAAATTGCGTTCGTTTTATCGGAAGGCCAATCTACAATTTTAGAGCAAGGCGCTACGGGGAAAAACGTGTCGGTGGCCAAACAATTGGGCGCACGTGGCGACGTAATCTATAAAGATGAAAACGGACATATATTTGTGCGCCTAAGCATTTCGGGCGCAGCGATTTATTATCCGCAAGATGATAGCCGAGGCCTACCTGTTTCGCGCGGCATTACGCCGTCGCCATCCGCAGATTTAACCAGCGTAGAAGACTGGGGCGCGGCCTATCAGTACAAGGGTGCTAAAACGGCGCGCGCAGGTAACAGGCCCACACAGAGACGCCAAGAGCCGTCCAATTAAAACCTATCTTTCGCCGCGCGAATGTCTCCCAATATTTCAGGCGTGGCGGCGCGCATAAAGGGATTGGCGGTTTTCTCACGCCCTATTGTCGTCGGGACGGTGGGCAGGCCTTGGGCGCGCAAAGCCTTTGCCTCTTCTATATAGGCCTTTAATGCTTCATTTTCAGGGTTGGCGCTGATGGCAAATGCGCCATTGGAAAGCGTGTATTCATGAGCGCAGTAGACTTTGGTTTCATCTGGCAATTGAGCAAGCTTGGCAATGCTATCGAACATTTGTGCGGCTGTGCCTTCAAACAAGCGCCCGCACCCAAGCGCAAATAGAGTGTCGCCTACAAAAACGCTATTTTGCGCGGGTACATAATAAGCGCAGTGCCCCTTTGTGTGCCCAGGAGTGTGCAGCACTTCGATTTTAAAGGCGCCGAATGTGAAAACCGCGCCGTCCTCTAAAGCAACATCAATCCCAGGAATACGGGCTTCATCGGCCTCTGGGCCAACGATCGTAACCCCATATTTCTCTTTTAGCGCGAGATTGCCACCCACATGGTCATAGTGATGATGAGTGTTAAAAATATGAGTGAGGATCCAGCCGCGTGCTGCGCAGGCTTTGGAAATTGCGCCGGCGTCGGGCGCGTCTATGCTAGCGGTGAGGCCGCTTTCAGGCTCGTGTAGTAAAAGGCCGTAATTGTCATTTAGGCAGGGGAACAGACTAATCATAATTTTTCTTTTCTCTTATCGTCCGCATTGCGTGTATAAGGGATAAATTAGGAAAGGGCAATCCATTGCGGCAAAGCGTAACGACACTTGCAGATTTTTATGCCTCGAGGCGCGGGCGTGCTGTATTGGCTATGACGCTGCGCCGTCTTCACGCTCTTTGGCCGCATCTAGAAGGGCGCGACATTTTGGGTTATGGGTACGCCTTACCATTTTTAAAGACCTATGAAAAAAACGCGGCGCGCATAATTCATGCGATGCCGCAGGGCATGGGCGCGCAGGCACATGAAACGCCGCGCGGCAATTGCAGTGTTATGACTACGGGGCGGCAACTGCCGTTTATGCCAGGCGCATTTGATAGAGTCTTGGTCATGCACGGGCTTGAAGAAGCTGCAAATATGGCTGCATTATTAAAAGAACTATGGCGGGTGATGGCGCCTGAGGGGCGCGTTGTGATTGTTGCGGCAAACCGTGCGGGGCTTTGGGCGCGCAGTGATAAAACACCATTTGGAGCAGGTCGCCCATTTAGTGGCGCGCAGCTCAGTAAAGCACTTACCTTGGCGGGATTTGAAACACTGGCCCGCGCAGGCGCGCTTTATTGCCCGCCCTTTAACCGCTTGTGCGGGGCCCGTTCTGCGGGTGTATTTGAAAAGTTTGGCGAGACTGTTTGGCCGGGATTTTCTGGATTGGTGCTTGTGGAAGCCATCAAGCGCCATTATGTCGGAACAGATAGCCGCGAAAAGAAACGAATTTTACAGCCAAATTTTAAAGGGGCATTAGGCGCGAGCCAGGCCGCAAGCACAGGCCAAGGGCCGAAAGAGGCAGCAAAAATAAATGGGTAAACAAAAGCCAGACATGCAGCATTTGCGCGACGAGATAGACCGTGTCGACACGGCGCTACTTGATCTGATCGCGCAACGCATGGATTTGGCACAGGCGGTGCGGCGAGCAAAATCAGGCGTTGATGTGTGGCGGCCCTCACGCGAAGAATCCCATGTAAGAAATTTGGCGCAAAAAGCGGGCGAAACGGCACCTGAACTTGTCTCACGTATATGGGCAGAGCTGACCAGCGCTAGCCTCACCATTCAAGGCCCGATACGTTTGCACATCGCTATGGGCAATGACGATGCGGCCATGCGGACAATGGTGAATGAGAGATTTGGCGCTGCTATACCGATTAGTGCTTACCCCACAGCGAGCGGCGCGCTCGCGGCAGCTCATGCTGATCCCGAAGGCGTTGCGGTGCTACCCGCACCTGGAGGTATGAATAACTGGTGGACGGCGCTGGGCCCCAATGGCGGCGCACCTGATATGCATATTCTTGCAGCGCTGCCCCGCATTGGTGCGTGGGACTGGCCCGTAGCTGTCGCCGTATCTAAGGCGGCCATCCTGCCATCGGGGGATGATATGACTTTGGTTTATGTGCAGACTAAAACGGGCGGGCGTGTGCGCGCCCCCGCGTTTGAATTTGCGCAGCTTGGCATGGACGCGAGCTTGCGCGCCGAAATGAACGGACGCTATATTTTTAGCCTCCCTGAATTTATGGACGAAAATAACCAGCACCTTGCGCAGCTAAAACCAGTTTTTGAGAACATCAAAGTTATTGGCGTTTTGCCAAGCCCAATATTATTGCCGCCAGATATGCGAAATAAAGAAAATTAGATGAAAAACGACCCCATATTTGAAACCGTATTAATCATTGGCGGCGGCTTAATAGGCTCGTCGATTGCGCGCGCATGCCAAAGTGCAAATGCAGCGGCGCGCGTTATCATTTCTGACAACGACCCTAAAGTCCGCGCGGCGTTAATAGAGCTTGGCGTTGGTCATGAGGTTGTTGAAACTCCACAGCAGCGCGCCAGCCAAGCGGGCCTCGTGATTTTAGCTGTGCCGCCAGGGATTATGGCAAAGGCAGCAGCGGACATAGCAGGAGATTTAAAAGCGGGTACAATTGTTACCGATGTGGGCTCGGTCAAAGAAGCCATTATCAATGACGTCGCGCCGCTTATGCCTGCGGGCGTGACATTCATCGGCGGCCACCCGATTGCTGGCACGGAGCAAAGTGGCCCGCGCGCTGGCTTTGCCGAGCTGTTTCAAGACCGCTGGGTAATTTTAACGCCCGATGACGAAGGAGCTGAAACCACGCAAAGATTGAAAGAGTTTTGGGAAGCATTAGGCAGCCGCGTTACCTTTATGGATGCAAAACGCCATGATCTTGTGCTTGCGACCACGTCACACATTCCGCATTTAATAGCCTACGCGCTAGTCGGTACGGCGACAGATATGGAAACTGTGACCAAAAACGAAGTGGTGAAATATTCGGCGGGCGGTTTTCGGGATTTCACCCGCATTGCCGCGTCCAATCCCGTGATGTGGCGCGACGTATTTTTAGGCAACCGCGAAGCCACACTCGAAGTTTTGGGGCGCTATATTGAAGATCTAAGCGCACTGAAAAAAGCGATCCGTTGGGGCGATGGTGAAACCCTTTTAAAAGAATTTACCAAAACGCGCGATATTCGCACGCGCATCATTGATGCAGGTCAGGATAGCGCCACGCCTAATTTTGGCCGTGACCATCAAGAGGATGATGAGCGCTAAAAAACGTTACTACTCGAATGTATAAATAGGAATGACGCCCCATTTAACAACGCCTTTGCGAATAGAGAAAGTGACAAGTCCGCGGTCATCTTTGTCGAGAACAAAATTAGCAATTTGATCATTTAATATTTGTTGCCACATACTATCAATCATATCGACTTCATATAATGCGCGGACTAAATCCTGACCATTTTTAGCGCGTACATGTACAGCGCCTTCTGGCAACCCATCTTTAAAATACACATCAAAATCGCCAATGAAATCTACCTTGCCCCAATGAACGATCCAGTTATCGGAAGTTAGTCTGCCGCCATTTTCTTTCCAAGCTTCTGGCCCATTTGTTTCAAGCTCGGCCCAGTTTTCAATAGCCATAGTTAGGGACGCCTGTGATAGGCGCGTTCCAAGCACTTCGTCCAGGCGCGTTCCAAGCACTTCGTCCATCAGGCCCATGGCCTTGTCAGATATAACAACGTCATGTGCGTTGATGTCTAGCTTGGCGTTTGCGCCGCTAATCTTTACGTCGATATGTGTATCTTTGGCGCCAAGTATTGGCGGCGGCGTGCCGACCAAAGGGTTGATCGTGGCTTTGCCAATATCAATTTGTGCCGCTTTTAATTTCCCTTTGAAATTAACGGCGCCGCGTGCGTCAATCTTAGCAGGGGTAATATCAAACATATAGCGCTCGCCACCTGCGCCGCGCATATCAACGCGCATATCACCTCTATGACGTATTTGCCATGATAGCGGCGTGACAGTAGCTGTGCCAAAATTTAGATCAGATAGTTTTACCGACCAATTTTTTGAAAGATCATCCTGCGCGCCCGAAGGGGCCTGCACTGAAATATCGCTAGACGTTGCATTAATAGATAGGGGGAACCCGCCAACATTTAGCCCGCCATGCGCGATTTGGTAGCCTTGCGCTTCCATATTCCCGATACCAATTTCGGCGCCTTTTACAATCGCTGTGCGTAGGGCTAGCCAAGCGCCCATAACCAAAATAGCGATGATGAGCAGTAAAACAAACAGCCGTTTAGGCGTGAAAAATCTACGTTTTGTTTTTTGTTTTTTAGGTTTGCTCATCTTTATTTCCTTGTGGTGGACACGTTTATTCGTCTTGGGCCTTGTCATTTTTGGGCGAAGGGCGAGACCCTGGCTCGCGGGCATAGCTGACCAATAGTTTCCCATATTCACGAAAATAACGGTTCCATAAGGGCTGACCGCCCCACCACGGCGCGTTCACATCTTTATCAGACTTTACGGGGTAAGCAATAATGTTAAGTTCACTCATCGCACCACTAAGTTCCAATTTTGCGCGCGGCATATGGTAGGCGGATGTGACCAAAATAATGTTCTCATATCCTAAAGCTCGCGCCCAATTAGCAGTTTCAATACCGTTGCCTATCGTGTTTTCGGCTTTAAAATCCAAATCAACACAGCATTGGTATTGCTCGTCACTAAGCCCAAGTAACTCTTGGACTTGCGTGGACGTAGTGGCAGGGTTAACGCCAGAGACGAAGAGCCGCTCAGCATATTTTTGTTTTAATAAATCGCCACCTGCGCTTAGGCGGCCGCCACCTTTACCTGTTAACACCACAATGCCATCTGCCTTGGCAATAATATCAGGCGGTGCGGCGCGGGACACGTGCAGTACAAAGGCAATAAATCCGCACAATAGCAACATGGCAGCAAAGCCAAATAAAAACCGCGTAAGCTTGAATAAAGCAGATATAATTTTAGGGCGCGGGGTTACCGTTATTTGAGTGTTGCTGCTCATGGGTATAGTTTTTTCAATAGGGTCGCGCGAATTGTGCGCCGCGCGCTAATGCCGCTCAAGAGGGCTATTAGCACAGGGATGGCTAAGGCGAAATATAAATCCGATAGTGTGACGCCAAGAAGCGGCAGCAATAATCCGCTGCTACCGATGGAAGAAACCATGGTCAATACCCACAGCACAAGCAGCGCGCCAAAGGCCCCCACGGCGCCCGCTTTTAGCCCGCTTAATGCAAAGCGCAGGCTAAACAGGCGCGCCGTATAATTCATATCCGCGCCCACTTGATGCAGCACGTCGATGACCCGCTTTTGGCGCACGACACCAGCGCGCACGGCAAATATAACCGCGCTAATGACGGCGACCACGACGAGAAACAGCGCCAACAAAGCGAGAGTGCGCGCGGTGCGCGTGCTGCGCCTTAGCTCCTTACGCCAGCGGCCATGATCATCAATATCAGCCCGTAGGCCTGCCTGCGTAAACGCCGCGCCAAGTTTTTGTTTATCAATGGCCTCCCCTGGCTTTAGCGTGATGTCGAGCAATATAGGGAGTGGTAAATCGGCGGGCAGATCCGCTGTGCCAAGCCACGGCTCTAGCAATGCTCTTGAATTGGCTTCGGGTATTTTTTCGATACGCTCAACACTGCTAAATTTTTGCAATATACTATGTGCTATCTCAACGCTTTGTTCGGTATCCATATTTACATCAGGTTTAATTTGAACCGTCATGGTATTTTCTAGGTCCGTGCCCCAACGCGCAGACATTTGGTAACTCGTTTTGACAGCCAGCAGTGTGAGCGTCGCCAAAAATGCTAAAATTGCCATGACCATAAATAAAGGGCGGTCACCGGCTTTGTCTTTGGGCAATAAAGGTTTTGGCTGGTACCTGTCTTTTTGCGGCGCATTCATGAGCTTAGCTCCATGGTCAACATGCCCGCACTTAGGTTAAATATTTGTGCGCCCTCAGGGATAAGGGCTGTGTCATGGGTGGCAATTATGATCGTCGTGCCAAGGCGGTTAAGCTCTGTAAACAAACGAAACAAACGCGCGCCCATGGCGCGGTCGATATTACCCGTTGGTTCATCAGCAATCAGTATGTCTGGCTTGCCAATGATAGCACGCGCAATGGCAGCGCGCTGTTTTTCACCGCCAGACAGGGTTGGCGGCAGGGCGTGTATGCGCGTGCCAAGACCCACCCATTTTAGTAGAGTTGTGACGTCGTCTTGATAGGATTGCGGTGTTTTACCCATAACGCGCAGCGGCAAAGCTACATTGTCAAACACGCTAAGATGTTCAATCAAGCTAAAATCTTGTAACACGACGCCCATACGCCGCTTTAAGCTCGGAATAGCAGGCCCCGCTAACTGAGATACATCATTTCCAAATAGTGTGATTAGCCCGCGTGATGGCCGCATGTGCAAATATAGCAGTTTTAACAGGCTGGTCTTCCCCGCCCCTGACGGCCCTGTGATGACATTAAATGAGCCTGGCGCGAGTGAAAAACTAACATCGCTTAGGATTTCCGCGCCGCGCCCATAGCGCAGACCAACTCTGTCAAATTCTACATGGGCGGAAATAGGCGGGGTGTTAATCATCTTGGCTCTGGACTTTTTGGGTTAAATCGGCACTTTCTTAGCATAAACGAATCGGAAAGCTAGGCTGCTCATGATACTAACATGTCCCGAATGTGCGACACGTTTTAAAATTAATCCAGATGCTATTGGTGCAAATGGACGTACGGTACGCTGTTCTCAATGCTCTTCGACCTGGTTTGTCGCCGCAGAGCCTGATGTTATGGACCTGCAAGACAATGAGGATAATGTCCTCACGCCCGTAGCTAGCGCCGTAGCCAGCGCTGCGCCCATAGATATAGATACGGCCCCTAAGTTAGATAATGCACCGCTTGATAAACCGGGTCATGAAAGTTCATCAGCTCATAACGACATGCGCGACAAGGCGGACCAGAAAAAAGCACGCCGCCGTTTATTTAGCGTTGGTATGATATGGGTCACCGTACTTGCTTTATTAATTCTAGCTATTTTAGCGGCTTATTTTTTCCGCGCAAAAATAGTAGCAAAATTCCCCGCCGCGGCGCCGATTTATCAATCCTTTGGTATTGAAGCCAATGCATCTGGATTAGATATTATTGATATTGAATTTAGTAATGGGGAACAAGATGGCACACCAACATTATTTGTTAACGGTAAAGTGAAAAATTTTGATGGCCGTACGCGCGATGTGGCTTTGATAAAGCTTAGCTTTAAAAACGCTGACGGTGAAGAGCTTAGCTCATGGGTAGTGCAGCCTTCACGGCTTACCTTGGCGCGGGGGGAAATGTTGGAGTTTTCCACACAATATCCTAACCCACCCGTCGACGCAAAATCATTGTCCTCTTCATTTGTCGACGAAGTTAGCGCCGAGGCTGACGTGCCAATGGTCTCGCAATAACAATAGGCGCGTTCATGCCCAAAACATGTATTATCATTGGCGCGTCCCACGCAGGCGGACAGGCAGCGATTAGTTTGCGGCAAGCGGGCTGGGACGGGGACATTTTGCTTATCGGCGAAGAGGATTATCTTCCCTATGATCGTCCGCCGCTGTCAAAAGATTTTCTATCGGGCGGTAAGACCATTGACGAAATACTCATCCGCCCTGAAGAGACCTATGAAATGGCTAAGGTTGAGGGTCTCTTTGGGCAAGAGGTGAAAACCATTGACCGCACAGATAAGCTGGTAGTGGTCGGCGAGAACCATCCTTTGCAATACGATAAATTAATCATCGCGACAGGCGCGCGGCCCCGAAAATTGTCGGTACCAGGCGCAGAGCAAGAGGGCGTGTTTTATCTGCGCAGCGCCGATGATGTGCTGGCGATTAAAACGCAAGTGAGTGCGGGCAAGCGCGCCGTTATCATTGGCGGCGGCTATATTGGCCTTGAGACAGCGGCGAGCCTGACAAAGCAGGGCATGAAAGTCACGGCGCTTGAAATGGAAGACCGGGTTTTGCAGCGTGTCACTGCGCCTGTGATGTCAGGTTTTTACAAACGCATTCACGAAGAAGAAGGCGTGCATATCGTTGAAAATTGCGCGGCAACAGAAATCACGGACAATCTAACCGTTGTCACTACCAATGGCGAATTTGAAGCTGATATGGTTATTATTGGCATTGGCGTTGTGCCTAACATGGAACTCGCGAAGGAGTGCGGTCTAGAGACAGGCAATGGCATTATCGTGAACGAATTTTGCCAAACCTCCGATCCTGATATTTATGCCATCGGTGACGTGGCGTGGCACCATAGCGAAATTTATGGTGTGGATGTGCGGCTCGAGTCTGTGCCCAATGCTACTGATATGGCGAAAACGGCGGCAGGACATTTGTGCGGCAAAGGCAAACCATATGATACGCTGCCTTGGTTTTGGTCTGATCAATTTGACCTTAAGCTACAAATCGCGGGACTGTCTGGCGGTTATGATGACGTAATTTTGCGCGGCAATCCAAATGAAGGGCGCAGTTTTGCCGCGTTCTACTTTAAGGGCGAAAAACTGCTGGCCGTAGACGCCGTTAACCGTCCGCAAGAATATATGGTGGGCAAACGTCTTATACCTCTTTGCCTTAAGGGAAATAAAACAATCGATAAAAAAGCATTGGCGAATGAAGATATAGCCCTTAAAACATTCCTTAAATAGGGGAAGCGTTATGAAAAAACTCTTAGCATTGGCGGCAGGTCTATTGCTGATGTCTTGCGAAGTTGGCACCGTGCAAACGGGCGCGGCAGGCAAAATGGACACTATCAAAAACAACGACATTGCCCTGCGCGAATTTTTACAAGCCATGCCCAAGGGCGGGGATTTGCACAATCATTTGTTCGGCGCGGTTTACGCAGAAAGCTGGCTAAAATGGGCCGAGGAAGACGGCATGTGCATTGATAAATCTGCGCTCGCTATTCGTTTCCCGAATTTTGATGGCTCTGGCTGTGGTGATTTACCAACGGCCAAAGCGGCGCTCGCGGGCGATCAGGTCTTGCGTAATGAACTGATAGATAAATTTTCCTTGCGCGACTATGTTCCTAACACAGGCTGGTCGGCCCATGATCAATTTTTTGCGACCTTTGGCGTTATGGGCGCCATGCCGACCCGGTTTGGTGACATGGTGGCCGAGACCTCAAATCTCGCGGGTGAGCAAAATGTGACTTATCTTGAGCTGCTTCACACGATGGAGCTTTTTGAAACCATATTGCCGATGATGTTCGCCGAGAACATTCAAATGACAGGCGATGCGGCGGTGGATTACAAAACCCTGATGGATAGTAAATTTGGTGCAGAATTACCAAATATGGTAGCGCGCGCAATTACCGATATTGACAAAGCCGAAGCGCGTAGAAATGAGCTGCTAAGCTGCGGCACAGATGCAGCAAAGCCAGGCTGCAAAGTTATCGTGCGTTACCTTAATCAGCCCGTGCGTACATTGCCCTCATCCGCTGTTTACGCCCACCAAATTTTTGGCTGGGAGCTTATGAAGCAAGACAGCCGTTTTGTTGGCACGAACCTTGTGGCGCCCGAAGATGATTTCATTGCCCTTCGCGATTATGACGAGCACATGGCGCAAATCGATTATCTTTACAAAAACCTAGGCCCTAGAAATGTGTCCCTACATGCGGGCGAGCTTTGGCTTGGGCTGGTTCATCCTGATGAACTTCGTGATCATATTAACAAGGCGGTACATATTGGCCATTCTAAACGCATCGGGCATGGCACGGACATTGTGTTTGAGACAGGCTATAAAGACTTGCTAAAATACATGGCTGACAATGAAATTATGGTCGAAATTAACTTGACCTCATCCGATGCTTTGCTTGGCATTAACGGCAGTGCGCACCCCTATTCAGTATACAAAAATGCAGGCGTACCGATTTCGTTTTCAACCGATGATGAAGGTGTCGCGCGTATTGACCTCACCCACGAATATATGCGCGCCGTGCAAGAGCTAGGCGTGTCCTACTCGGAGCTCAAAACCTATACATATAATGGCCTGAAATACGCTTTCGTTGACGACGAAACCAAAGCGGCAATGATTAAAGACCTAGATGCGCGCTTTATCGCTTTTGAGAAAAACTACTAGGTGAAAACCGCGCTCGATCATTTTGTCGATCAATTCACGGTGTTAATAGACACGGGTGCAGGAGAAGACGAAATCTTGTTTGTGGGCAAGACGCTTTTGCAAAACCTAATCAGCTCAGATGAGTGGCTCGCAGACGAGCACGCCCAAACTCACCCCAAATACTACCAACAATATTTGCTCTACCGCGACCCACAGGCTCGGTTTTCAGTGGTGAGTTTTGTCTGGGGGCCAGGGCAAGAAACGCCCGTTCATAACCACACGGTTTGGGGGCTGCTGGGGCAATTGCGCGGGCGCGAAATTTCTACCAATTATGATGATGAGCTCAACGAAATAGGTGAAGGTGTTTTAAACCCCGGCGACGTAGAAGCTGTCTCGCCC
>Ga0209633_10003340_pt1 | contig 14876 bp, 19 predicted proteins | sample Cruoilmetagenom1_FD_187290 | JGI IMG/M metagenome (GOLD analysis project Ga0209633, IMG submission 187290) | Oil polluted marine microbial communities from Coal Oil Point, Santa Barbara, California, USA - Sample 1 (SPAdes) (version 2) | ecosystem: Environmental > Aquatic > Marine > Oil seeps ... | reverse complement strand
GTAGGTAAATAATATAATGGCTACTTATTTAGACTTCGAAAAAGGTTTGAAAAAAATTGAAGATGATATTATTATTGCTAAAACAAAAGCAGATGAATACGCAGTATCAATTTTAGAAAAGAAACTTCAAGAAGAGGTTGAAAAAACATATTCAAATCTTTCAGACTTTCAAAAACTAAAACTTGCACGACATGCTGATAGACCTTATGCTCTTGACTATATAAAAGGTCTTATGACCAATGCTTATGAGATACACGGGGATAGACATCTAGCTGATGATCAAGCAATTGTTTGTTTTTTAGGAAATATTGGTGATGTTAAATGTGTTGTTATAGGTGAGCAAAAGGGACGAGGTGTAAAAAATAAAATCAAAAGAAATTTTGGTATGCCAAATCCTGAAGGATATAGAAAAGCTTTAAGAGCTGCAAAGTTAGCTGAAAAATTCAATTTACCAATTTTATTTTTAGTAGATACTCCAGGTGCATATCCTGGTATTGGAGCTGAAGAGAGAAGTCAAAGTGAAGCAATTGCAAGAAATCTTTTTGAACTAAGTGACTTAGATACTACAATAGTTTCAGTTGTTATTGGTGAAGGTGGTTCAGGAGGAGCATTAGCTATCTCTATTGGTGATAGATTAGCTATGATGAGATATAGTATTTATTCTGTAATCTCGCCTGAGGGTTGTGCAAGTATTTTATGGAAAGACCAAGCTATGGTTGAAACTGCAACGAAAGCTCTTAAAATAACTTCTACAGACTTAAAAGAATATAATCTTATTGATGATGTTATTAATGAACCATTAATTGGAGCACATAGAAATAAAGAAGAGGCTATAAAAGTTCTTGGAGACTATTTTATTGATAGTGTTGCAGAGTTAAAAAAACTTTCAAAAGAGGAAAGAGACCAAAAAAGATATGATAGACTTATGTCTTTAGGGAGTTTCTCTTAATCTTCATACGATAAAAATAGAAACAAAACATAACTCTCACTGTACAAATAGAAACTTCATGTTTCTATTTTCTCTCAAAACTCTATACTTTATATAAAATTTAAATTTTAAATTTTATCAAAAATGTGACACTAGATGTGACAATGTTTTAGTATACTAATTTATTAACAGTACAGAGAAAATTAACTCAGTAAATAAATATTTAGATATAGGTAAAACATGATATTTGTAGTGGACAAAAACATTAATAGTTATAGGAGATTAAATAATGCAAAATATAAAATATTAATTGTTGAAGACAATCCAATCATAGCTTTGGATATAAGAAATATAATACAAAAATTAAATTATATTGTTACAGATATTGTTTCAAATGAAGTTAGTACATTAACTAGTATCGAAGAGAATGAACCTAATATTATATTAATGGATATTAATTTAAATCATAATCAAAATGGCATAAAAATTACTAAAGAAATCCACAAAACTAAACAAATTCCTATAATATATCTTAGCGGAGTTACAGATGAAAATATAATAGCTAATGCATTAGAAACTAATCCAGCCTATTATTTAACAAAACCCTTTAATCGAATACAATTAAAATCTGCAATTAAAGTTGTTATTAATCAACATTATCAAAATAAGCAAAATTATATACATCTAGGATGTGATTATTTTTTTGATATAAAATTAAAGAAACTCTATCATAAAAATCAAATTCAAAAGTTAGGAAATAAAGAAATTAAATTTATTGACTTACTAATTGAAGCTAATGGTAGAGTAGTATTGTATGAAACTATAGAAAATGTAATATGGGAAAATGAACCTATAACCAATGATGCAATTAGACTATTAGTGTCTCGATTAAGAAAGAAAATAAATTGCAAAATTATCGAAACTATTTATTCTCATGGATTTAAGATTAACAAAAATTTATAAATTCATTAACATTGTTACAGTTTTAGATACAACTAATAACTATAATTTTCTTAACATATAAAGAAAAGTCTTTTTTTGATTGTATTAATTGATAATTAAAATAATTTTTTAGACAAAAGACTAGCTTATATGAATAAAACTTAGTTTAAATAATTACATAATTTGTAGAATTTAGGAGAGAATATGTTTAAAGAGTATGATTTTAGTCAGTCAAATATTAAATTTAATTTTGATGAATATTATATGGAAAAAGAAAGAAGTGGCGATAAAGAATATTTACTTTCATTCATTATTAAACAGAGATGGGCTAGGGATTTAATAGATTTTTATAATTCTGATACAAAAGCAATTTTAATTAAAAATTGTCCTATAGATATTAAGTTGCCTTTATCTCCTATAGATACAGGCTATATAAATCCTTCTGATTATTCATTGGTTAGTGATTTTATTTTAACTTTACATAAAATTATAAATATAATACCTTATGCATATCAAGATGAAAATAGAGGAAAATTGTTTAGATCATTGGTGCCTGTTCAAACGTCAGAAGATATGGTTGGCTCATATGGATCTAAATATGAGTTTAAATTTCATTCTGATAATCCAACGTATAAAATTTATCCAGAGTATAAACAAAATTCGTTAAATGCACCAGAATTTCTATCACTTTTTTGTATAAGGGGTCAAGAAAATGTACATACAAATGTAGTGTTGCTAAAAGATATTTTAAACAATTTAGATAAAAGTACAATTGATATTCTAGAACAAAATATTTTTACAGTTAATACACCAGATTCTTTTGATAAATATCATGAAGTTCCAAATGTCAGCGTTATAGGTCAATATAAAGATAAGTACTATACTAGATTTGATTATCATAATATAAAAGGGACAAAAAAAGTCTAAGTTAGCATTAAAATCTTTTATTCAGGTAATGGAAAATACCAGAGCTATTTCATTACCATTTGAAAGTGGTGATTTTTTAATTTTTAAGAATCAAGAAGTGCTACATTCAAGGGAATCATTTACCGCTAAATATGATGGATATGATAGATGGTTACTAAGAGTATATGGAGCTAGTAACATAGGTTATTTAAATCACAAAGAGATTATTAAAGGAGATATAGGATGTATTTAGAAGGTTCATTACTAGCGGATTCATTTATTCTTGGATTAAGTTTATTGATATTAGCTTCATTTGTTGCAGGATTCATTGATAGTGTTGCTGGAGGAGCAGGATTGGTATTAGTGCCATCTTTTATTTTAGCTGGGTTACCTCCTCAAATAGCATTAGGACAAGAAAAACTTGTTAGTACATTGGGTACTTTTTCTGCAATTTTCAATTTTTTTAAAAGTAAAAAGATATTGTGGAATTTTGTTGCTATAGGAGTACCAAGTGCTTTGATAGGAGCATATATTGGGGCAAAAGCAATTTTATATTTAGATGAAAATACAGTAGGGCAGATTATAGTATTCATGATGCCATTGGGATTGTTATTTTCCTTCTTACCCAAAAAAGATATAGATGTAAAAGTAGAGATAACAAGATTTAAAAAGATTATCTTATTTCCTATTGTAGCTTTTATTATTGGATTTTATGATGGTTTTTTTGGACCAGGTACTGGTAGCTTGCTAATTATTGCATTACATTATATTATGGGATTATCTCTAGTTGTTTCATCAGCTACATCGAAGATTTTTAATTTAGCTTCAAATACAGGTGCTTTTATAGCATTCTTTATAGCAGGTAAGATGTTATTTCTTATAGGTATTCCAATGATAATAGCAAGTATTATTGGAAATCACATAGGTAGTCATATGACAATAAAAAAGGGAGATTCTTTTATTAAACCTATTTTATTCAGTATGATTTTTATTTTATTTGTTACAATGATATATAAATATTTTATTGGTTAGGAGAGTTATGAAAAATTATATTACAAAGAAAACAGCACTTATTACAGGTGCCAGCTCAGGTATAGGAAAACAACTTGCATTAGATTTAGCGAGTTTAAATGTTAATTTAATACTTTGTTCAAGAGATTTAGAAAAGTTAGAAGAGATTAAAAAATATATAGTATTAAAAAATAAGAATATCAATATAGATGTATATAAATTAGATGTACAAAATAAAGCTGAAGTAAGTAATGTTATAAACAGTATAGATAAAAATATTGATATATTGGTTAATAATGCAGGATTGGCTTTAGGTTTAGAACATATTGATAAAGGTTCTATAAATAATTGGGAAAATATGATAGATACCAATATAAAAGGATTACTTTATGTAAGTCGTGAAGTTATACCAAGAATGAGAGGATTAAACACAGCACATATTATTAATATTGGATCAGTGGCTGGTAAAATAGCTTATCCCAATGGTAATGTATATTGTGCAACAAAAGCTGCTGTTCACTCCCTTGGTGAGTCTATGAATGCAGATCTATTTGGAACAAACATAAAAGTCACTACTATAGCCCCTGGAGCAGTTGAAACAAATTTTTCTAACATTAGATTTAATGGAGATAAAGATACGGCAAATAATGTTTATAATGGTTATACTCCATTAAATGCAAGTGATATTTCTCAAACTATATTGAATGTTTTAAATACGCCATCACATGTAAATATTCAATACCTTGATATAATGCCAACAGCACAGAGAAACCCATATTTACTATACAAGATTTAGATTTTTATTAATAATCGTACAGATTCTAATTATTGAACTATCAAGAGAAGTAATGGCATCCATTAAGTTCCAGAGAAACACTAAATACTCTAATGTACTGCTGTTACTTTGGAATTAAATTTTTCATAGCAGAACTGACAAACTTTAATACTAACACAATATTAAAAATAGAGACTATTTTTTTACAAGATTATATAAATCTTGTATCTCTTTATCCCAAATTGTTTCATCTATTGTTTCAAGTATAAGCGGAATATCATCCATTCTTTCATCATTCATAATATACTCAAAAGCATTCCAACCAATTTCACCTTCCCCTAAGCTATGATGTCTATCAACTCGACTTCCTAACACTGGTTTAGAGTCATTTATATGCATACCCATTAAAAACTCTCGACCGACAATTTTATCAAACTCTTTCCAAGTTTTATCATAAGCTTCACGTGTTCTTATATCATATCCTGCTGTAAACATATGACAGGTATCTATACAAACACCTACTCTACTTTTATCTTCAACTCTATCAATAATATATTCTAAATGCTCAAACTTATACCCTAAATTTGTACCTTGTCCTGCTGTGTTTTCTATAACAGCTTTTACATTTTTTGTTTTATCTAAAGCAAAATTAATTGAATCAGCAATTAACCCTAAACACTCTAATTCTGCATATTGTAATTTCTCATCATAGTCTGGGTCTTTTTTCCCAAACTTTTGTAAATGACTTCCTGGATGAAAATTTAATCTATCAAGTCCTAATATATCACATCTTTCTAGTTCGTCTATAAATGCATTTCTTGATTTTTCTAATTTTTCATCATCTGGATTTCCTAAGTTTATTAAATAACTATCATGCGGTAAAATATGTTTTGGTAATATTCCACTTTCTTCTAAGTTTTTAAACCAAGCATCTAATGTTTTTGTATCAAAAGGTTTTGCATCCCATCTTTTTTGATTTTTAGTAAATAAAGCAAAAGCTCGTGCACCTATTGCCATTGCGTTTATTGGCGCATTTTGAACACCTCCACTTGTGCTTACATGAGCACCTACAAATTTATTCATTCTTTAACCTTTATTAATATATTATTGATTTTGTCTTTAAAATTTATCTTTTTTTGTGAAAAAAGATTATACAAAAAATCATCTTTATAGGAGTTGTGAAGATATTTCCTATTAAATTCTTTTGAGGATATACACTCTAAAGTTGATTGGCAAATTTTATCTTTGTATATTTTTAAATCCAAAACTATATTACCCACTTGAAAAATTTCTAAATGAATAAAATCTTCATATTTAGAGATAAATCCTTTATCATAAAACTTCATTTTTGGTGTTTTGATTATAATTGTATGACTGGATGTAATTTTAGGTTGTTTGGTTGCACAGGCTGTAAAGAATAATAAGCTTAGTAAAATAAACACTATATTTTTTAAAAATAACACGATAAACAACTCCTTAATTATTTTTTATTATACCCAATCAAAATTATTATTATGTTATAATGTTATATGTTTACAGGATTAATAAGAGAGATGGCTAATGTAGTTAGCTTCAATAATAATATTTTAACACTTAGTGCAAATTATAAGCCAAGAATTGGTGATAGTATTGCTATAAATGGAGCTTGTCTTACGGTAGTTGCAATCTATTCAGATAGTTTTAGTGTAGAGCTTTCACCAGAATCACAAAATATATTAGCAATGGAAAATTATAAAAATAAAGTGCATATAGAACCTGCAATGATGATAGGTGATAGATTTGAAGGACATATTGTACAGGGTCATATTGACTGTTTGGGGATGATTTCTAATATTATAGACAATGGTAACTCAATAGACTTTTTTATACAAATTCCAGAAAGTTTTATAAAATATCTTATTCCTAAAGGTTCTATTACTGTTGATGGTGTCAGTTTAACAGTTAATGATGTAGATACTAAAAATAACACTTTTAGGCTAACAATTATACCTCATACTATACAAAATACTTTATTTGAACAATACACAATTAATAGTAAAGTAAATATTGAAACAGATATGTTTGCAAGATATGTTTACAATTTATTTAAAAAAGATAATGAGAACTCGATATCTTGGGATGATGTTGATAGTATTATTTCTAAATACTAGTATTAGTATCATCTATTATAAAAAAGTTTCTTTCCCCTAAAGTTTTTGCATAGGGTTTTACCAAAACTTCTTTTGTATTTTCATACACTTTAATATCTACAACTTTTCCAACTTTGACTCCATAAAGGAAAATTGAGTCCATACTACTGGTAATTACCTCATCATCCAGCTGTATCTCTTTCCAAATGGGTACATATTTTACAATGATATTTCCATCTTCTGAACTACCTGAAGTTATCCCAGGAGTATCGTTGTGTCCTATAAAAACAGTGTAGTTACATTTTTTATTTTCATTAAGATATGCAACCATTTTATTGCTTTTATTAAGTACAATCCCTGCACTAAATCCATCAAGTGTAATAAGTGGCAATATTTTATCTTTTGCTATTTGTTTTTTATCAATTAAAACCTTCGAGTGGTCATTGAAATTATAATAAGATAAAACCTTTACTCTTTCATAGGTAGCTTCTTTGTCTAAACTAATATTGATATCACTATTTAGTTCTCTAAGTTCTTCTACTTTTATTTCATACATAGATTTATAGTAATTGTTTTTTTCATTGGCAGTTTTAAGTTGTTCAATATAGTCTAATTGATTAAAATATTTATTAATTGTTTCAGTTGTAAATACGAATAGTTTTATATATGCCGAGCTTATAGAGCTATTAAGCATATATATTTTATTTATTATCACCTTTTCAAAACTAAAAAGGTATGATAATATTATTATAAAAGTTAATAAAAAAAAAACTAGTTTTTTACTCATTAGATATTAGTTTAAGTAAAGATTCCTCATCTAATGTTTTACTAGTTCCGTAAGCAACAGCAAGAAGTGGTTCCTCAGAAACTCTTACAGGAAGTTTAATATCATTCATAAGATATTTATCTATTCCACGAATAAGTGCTCCTCCGCCTGTTAATACAACACCATTATCAACAACATCTCCTGCTAAATCAGGTGGCATCTCTTCTAATACCTGTCTAACTGCTAGAGAGATCTCTTTTAAAGGTTCATGTAGAGCTGCTCTTACACCTTCACTTGTAAGGTCAATTGTTGTTAAAAGTCCAGAACTATCTCTCCCTTTTACTTTTATTGTAACATCCTTAGCTTGTTTTACAGCTGTTCCAATTTCAAGTTTAATCCCCTCAGCAGTTCTCTCACCAATATAAAGATTAAAATTTTGTCTAACATAATCTATAATAGCTTTATCAAATCTATCTCCAGCTACTTTTATAGATTTACTAAGAACTAGTCCTCCTAGTGAGGTTACACCAATCTCTGTAGTACCACCACCAATATCAACAACTACATATCCATCAGGACTACTTACAGGAATTTCAGCACCAATTGCAGCAGCCATTGGCTCCTCTACAAGAAATACCTCTCGTGCTCCTGCACTTAATGCAGACTCTTTAACAGCTTTTCTCTCAACTTGTGTAATTCCATGAGGAATACAGATAATAATTCTTGGTCTTAAAAAAGATTTTCTTTTATGTGCTTTTTCAATGAAATATCTAATCATTCTTTCAGTCATCTCAAAATCAGCAATAACTCCATCTTTCATAGGTCTCACCGCCTGAATATTCACAGGAGTTTTCCCTATCATCTGTTTTGCTTCTTTTCCAACTGCTAAAATTCTGTCTCTACCATATCTATCATGCTGTACTGCAACAACTGAAGGTTCATTTATAATTATACCTTTACCTTTAACTGACACTAGTGTATTTGCTGTACCCAAGTCAATTGCCATATCATTTGAGAACCAACCAATAAATTTATCAAAAATCATTCTTTTTACCTTTTATTATATTTATTTATTTTACGCAACCGCTTCTGTTACTTTTGGAAGTTCTGTTTTATTTACTACATCTTTTGTAATAGTTATGACTTTACCTTTATATTCAGGTAGTTCATACATAACATCCAACATAATATCCTCTAAAATAGATCGTAACCCACGTGCGCCTGTTTTTCTCTCAATAGCCGCTTTTGCTATCTCTTTTAAAGCATCTTTTTCAAATTCTAAATCTACATCATCAATTTTAAATAATTTTGTATACTGTTTTACTAATGAGTTTTTAGGTTCTTTTAAAATATGAATCATTGCATTTTCATCTATCTCTTGAAGTACAGCTGTCATATGAAGTCTACCTATTAATTCTGGTATTAATCCATACTTCACTAAATCATCAGCTTCAATAAGTTCCATAATATTATCTTGCTCTTTTTTTGTTTTTTTATCTTGATTAAATCCAAGGATATTCCCCCCTTGTCTTTTAGAAATAATATCTTTCATTCCATCAAAAGCACCACCACAAATAAATAAAACATTTGTAGTATCAAGTTGCACCGCATCTTGACCAGGATGTTTTCTACCACCCTTTGGTGGAACATTTACTTGGCTTCCCTCAACAATTTTAAGAAGTGCTTGTTGAACACCCTCTCCACTAACATCTCTAGTGATACTTCTGTTTTCGCTCATTCTAGCAATTTTATCAATCTCATCAATAAAAATTATACCTTGTTCTGCTTTTTTAATATCACCATCCGCTGCTTGAATAAGTCTAGTTACTACATTTTCAACATCATCACCAACATATCCAGCTTCTGTTAAGCTAGTTGCATCTGCAATAGCCAAAGGAACATCTAAATATTTTGCAATAGTTTGAGCTAAAAGAGTTTTTCCACTTCCTGTTGGTCCTATAAGCAATACATTTGATTTTGTAAGTTCAGTGATATCATCACTTATCTCTTGCATAAAAATTCTTTTATAATGGTTGTAAACAGCAACACTTAAAACTTTTTTTGCTTTTTCTTGTCCTATTACATAATCATCTAAAATATATTTCAACTCTTTTGGTGTTAGTATTTTTTGAACAATATCTTCTTCAAGTCCTATAACTTCACCCTCCACATTCTCACTTTTATGATTTTGAATTATTTCATAAGCAGATTTTGCACAAGTTTGACAAATAGTTGCATGTTCCCCTGATATTAAAGGGTTTTTTTCACTATCTTCAACTCCACAAAAATCACATTTTATTTTTTCTTTTTTCATATTTTATTATTTCCTTGTAAAAGGTATTCCTCTTTTTGTATTTGCTATAAATTGTGCTAATTTTATTACATATTCATTTGTACTATTTTCTATCAACTCTTTAGCCATGTCATTTAAAGGATTTCCTGACTCAAAAAGTTTTCTATATGCTTTTTTTATCTCATCAATATCAGCTCTATTATCAAGTCTTCTTCGGAGTCCTGTAAGATTTAACCCTCGTATTGTTGCTCTATTACCTTCTGTATTACAAAATGGTGGAATATCTTGTACTACTATTGAACCTCCACCTATCATTGATTGAGTTCCTAATTTACAAAATTGATGAATTGCTGATAATCCACCAACTACCACACTATCTTCAACTACTACATGTCCAGCTAAAGTTGCTACATTTGCAAAGATACAATTATCTCCAATCATGCAATCATGAGCAACATGAGTATATCCCATAAAAAGATTACCATTACCAATCTGAGTGATACCACCACCACCTTCAGTACCTGGATTAAACAAAGTAAACTCTCTTATTTTATTATTATCTCCAATAACCAGTGATACATCTTCTCCTGCAAACTTTAGATCTTGAGGAATTGTTCCTAATGCCGCATGAGAAAAAATTTCATTGTTTTTTCCAATAGTAGTTTTTCCTTCAATTAAACAATGACTTCCAATAGTTGTACCAGAATCAATTGTAACTTTCGAACTTATTATTGTATAAGCTCCAATAGTTACATCATCAGCTATGACAGCACCATCTTCAATAATAGCAGTTTTATGGATGTTAGCCATTATTTATCAACAACCATTGCTTTTAATTCAGCTTCACTTACTAACTTATCATCAACATAAGCTTTTCCATCCAAAACAATAAGATTTTTTCTTAACTTTAAAATTTCAATTCTATATTCTAATCTATCTCCAGGTTTTACTGGACTTCTAAACTTTGCTTTATCAATACTCATAAAGTATATCACTTTTGACTGTAACTCTTCATCACTTAATCCGGAGCTTTTTAATGCTAGTATTCCACCAGCTTGTGCCATACCCTCTAAGATCATAACACCTGGGTAGATAGGATGACCAGGGAAATGACCCTGAAAAACTGATTCACTTATTGATACATTTTTGTATGCTACAACACTTTTTTCTATCTCCATATCAGTTACTTTATCAACTAATAAAAAAGGATACCTATGAGGGAGTATCTTTTGTATCTCTACAACATCTAACATTCTGTCTCCTGTTAATGATCTATATCTATTTTACAAATATAATTTTAGGTCTTATTATAACTAATTATTGTTAAATTTCTTATAACTATGCCTCTAAATAATTTTAGTTTGTTGTTTTAATTTTTCATTAGTATTTAGATTTAAAGATAAATTTAATATAAACATATTAAAATCACACTTAAATACTAAAATATAAAGGATATTTATAATGTATAACAGAGATTATTTGACAAATGGTAGAAATTCTACTTATTCAAACGAAAATGAAGCATATTCATCTTCACAAGAACAAGCAGGTGCACCAGCTAATTTGATGGCTTTTTTAAAAAGTACATATCAACTTTTTGCTAGCTCACTTTTAGCTGCAACTGCTGGAGCGTATATTGGTTTAGATATGGTTAATACAATTTCAAGTTGGTACTGGGGATTAGTTATTTTAGAGTTCGCATTACTTTTTGGACTTTATGCAGTAAAAGACAAACCAGGTATTAACTTAGCTGTTTTATTTGGTTTTACATTTGTAAGTGGATTGACTATTACACCTTTATTAAGTAGCGTATTTAATATGCCAAATGGTGCTTCCGTTGTTGCACAAGCATTTTTAATGACATCTGTTGCATTTGGTGGTATTTCAATGTTTGCACTTACAACAAAAAAAGACTACTCAAGTATGGGTAAAATGCTTTTTATTGCACTTATTATTTTAATAGTTGGTTCAATTAGTAATATATTTATTGGTTCACCTATTTTACAATTGGGTATTGCCATGGTTGGTGCTTTAATATTTAGTGCATTTATTCTTTATGATACACAACAAATAATTCAAGGTGGTTTTTCAACTCCAATTGAAGCTGCAATAGCTTTATATCTAGATTTTTTTAATCTATTTATCTCTTTGCTTCAAATATTTGCTGCATTTAATAATAGTGATGACTAAAGAGAATTTACGACTTTTAGATGCTAATTTAAATCGCCTTCGAGAAGGTATACGAGTTGTTGAAGATATATACAGATATATTTTCAACAACAAAGAGGTATCTTCTCAATTAAAAGAGCTACGACACAAAGCAAGAATTTCACTTTATGATGAACTTCTTGATTCAAGAGATATTCAAAATGATGTTTTAAAACATTCAACTGCATCAGAACAAAACAGAACAAATCTAGATTCTATATTAATTGCAAATTTCAAAAGAGCTCAAGAAAGTTCAAGAGTTTTAGAAGAGTTTGGAAAACTAATAAATTCAGAAACATCAGAAAATTTTAAAAATATTAGATATAGATTATATCACTTAGAAAAGTTTACACAAAATGATTTATAGATTAAGTATTTACTTACTCTTAATTCATTATAATCACTAAAATACACAAGGAGAATATTTGCCATATTTTTTACTCTACTTATTTCTAGAAGTTATGATCTCTTCTTCAATAGCTGGTTCTATTGGAGGTTTACTTACATTTATAGAAATTTTATTATCTGCAATTATTGGTATGATTATTTTAAAAAATTTCAAATACTCGTTAAGTGAAAGTGTACAAAAAGCTAGAAGTGGTCAAATAACACAAGAGGAATTTGTAAAAACAAATGTTGCAAAAGCAATTGGTGCATTTTTACTTATACTGCCAGGTTTTTTTACAGATATAATAGGAATACTTTTACAATTAGGATTATTTATATCTCTTTTTAGTAAAATTTTTGCCTTTAAAAAACCAAGTAGTAATAATAGTACATATTCAACAAACACCTTTGAATATACACAAAAAAATTATAAATCAAACAATAAAAGGAAAGATGATGAAATTATCGATGTTGAAATTATTGATAGTAACAACACTATTAAGCACTAGTGCTTTTTCTAACACTGAACTAGAAAAAAAACTTACACAATTTGAGAAACAAAGAGTATCAAAATCATTACAAAGAGTTGGTGGTGAACTCAAAAATATTGAATTAGTTTTAAAAAAAGACTTACTACAAGATGGTTGGGTAGGATATACTTTTAATTTAGAATTTGAAGTACAAAAGAAACAAATTTCTCAAAAAGATACACTTTTTAGTGATGGAAAGAATATTTCTATGGATTTAATTAGTCTAAAAAACAAACGGTCATTTAAAACTGTTATGTATCCAACTTTAGGAAAAGAATTTTTTAGTAAAAAACATTTTATTGAAGGAAACCCTGATGCAAAACATACCTTAGTAATATTTAGTGATCCTTTATGTCCAATTTGTTTAGATGAGATGCCTTTTATTTTAAAGAAAATTATTGATAATCCAAAAAATATTGCTGTATACTACTATCATCTACCATTAGATATGCATCCTATGGCAAAATTGATTTCAAAAGCATCTATTCTAGCAAAAGAGCAAGGGATTAAAAATATTGATTATCGAATTTACGAAACTAATTTTCCTGAAAAATATAAATTTGATGCTTATGAAGAAAAAAATGAACAAAAGGTACTTGGTTTTTTTAACAAAGAATTTGGTACAAGCATAACAATGGAACAAATCAATAATCCAAAGTTAGAAAAAATAATTCAAGAAGATATTAAAATGTCTGATGATGCTTTTGTATCTGGAACACCTACGTTATTCTTCGATGGAGAATATGATTACACAAGATCAGCATTTGAAAAATATTTAAAATAGATAATTGGAGAATACTTGAATAAAATTACAATAGCAACAAGAGCCAGTGATTTAGCACTTTGGCAAGCGTATCATATAAAAGATAGAATCGAAAATAGTTACCCAAATATTACAGTTGAGCTTAATAAAATAGTAAGTCAAGGAGATAAAATTCTTGACAAGCCTTTGGCTTTAGTCGGAGGGAAAGGACATTTTACAAAAGAGCTTGAAGATGAGATGATAGCAGGAAATGCAGATTTGGCAGTTCATAGTTTAAAAGATGTACCTACATATATCCCAGATGAATTAGAATTAGTTGCAATCACAACAAGACAAGATCAAAGTGATGTTTTTCTATCTCACAAATATAATACCCTAGAGGAACTACCTCATGGAGCAGTTGTTGGTACTACAAGTTTACGAAGAAGAATGCAACTTTTAAATAAAAGACCCGACTTAAAAGTTAAAGATTTAAGAGGAAATGTGAATACACGTTTGCGTAAACTTGCTGAAGGTCAATACGATGCTATTATATTGGCTTGGATTGGACTAAATAGACTTGATTTATTAAAAGATATACCATATACACAAAAACTTCCTCTTACAATTATGATACCTCCTATGGGACAAGCAGCACTTGGTATAGAAATAGTATCTGGAAATGAAGAATTAAAAGAAATAGCATTGAGTGTTAATGATACAAATACATTTATTTGTACAAAGTGTGAGCGAGATTTTATCTCAAAAATTGGTGCAGGATGTTCAGCACCGGTAGCTTGTAATGCAACTATAAAAAATGATATCATAACTCTTCAAGCTATGATTGGATATCCAGATGGTACACATATCTTAAATGAATCACTTAGCCAAACTCTTGGTAGTTGTGATACATTAGGTTTTGATCTAGCAGATAAAATGATACAAAATGGTGCAATAGATATATTACAAAATGCAGAAAAATTGGCATTTAAAGATGAGATGCCACAAAGGTTATAAAATGAAAATATTTACAAAGTTACTTTTAGTATTCTTTAGTGTTTTAGCATTAAATGCTACAGATTTGATACATGCAGATTCTTATGCTGATGCTCTCGAAAAAGGGGTTAAACAAAATAAATCTGTTTTACTATTTGCCCATAGTCCATTTTGTCCATGGTGTAGAAAAATGGAGGCAGAAACACTTTCAGATAATGAAGTTATAGAGTATCTTAACAAAAATTTTATATTTGTAACAGTTG
>Ga0209633_10003339_pt1 | contig 14878 bp, 16 predicted proteins | sample Cruoilmetagenom1_FD_187290 | JGI IMG/M metagenome (GOLD analysis project Ga0209633, IMG submission 187290) | Oil polluted marine microbial communities from Coal Oil Point, Santa Barbara, California, USA - Sample 1 (SPAdes) (version 2) | ecosystem: Environmental > Aquatic > Marine > Oil seeps ... | reverse complement strand
CAGCTTTCCTATATCCCTTTGCGTGTATGTGTATTTCATTGATGTCCCGTCCCTTAAAGGGACTTATACATACACGCATAAATATTTTTTAGCTAAGAGAGGCTAAAATGAACTTTCGGAACTACTGTTTAAACCAAATAATATTTATAAAGGTTAAATTAATCTCTTAAAAAAGGTGATGAGATGAAAATTGAGGAGATAAGAACAGAGGATTTAGACCCTAAAAAATTCATAGAAAGAAAAATAGAAGAGATTTCATCTGAGGTTTGTGGAGGCCTAGCTATTAATGCCTTGTCTGGAGGTGTTGATTCTTCAACTGTGACCATGCTGGGTTATAAAGCTCTGGGTGATAAACTTAAAACATACTTCATTGATAATGGCTTGATGAGACAAGATGAGCCTCAAAAAATTGTCTCGGTGTTTAGAAAATTGGGTGTGCCTGTAGAGATAGTTAATGCGAAAAAACAGTTTTTCACAGCACTAAAGGGTGTAACGGATCCTGAAGAGAAAAGAGAGGCTATCACCAGGGCCTTTTACAAAGATGTTTTTGGTCAGCTTGTAAAAGAGGGCGGTGCGAAATATCTTCTTCAGGGTACAAACTATACGGACATAGAAGAAACCGTTGCAGGAATTAAGAGACAGCACAACATCTTGGCGCAGCTTGGAATAGACACGGAGGAAATATATGGGTATAGGGTCATAGAACCTTTGGTTCAACTTAGAAAATCAGCAATAAGAGAAGTTGCGAAAGCTTTAGGACTGCCTGAAGGGATATACAATAGGCCACCCTTTCCAGGCCCTGCTCTGGCGGCCAGGGTAATAGGAGAGGTTACACCAGAAAGGGTAGAGATTGTGAGAAAAGCTACAAAGATTGTTGAAGAAGAGCTATGTAATACAGCAGCATTTCAGTATCTGGCAATTTTGCATAAAGATAAAGTTACAGGGGTAAGAGAGGGAAAGAGAGATTATGGGCTACAGATAGAGGTGAGGTGCTGGGAAAGTGAGGATGCAAAAACAGGGTCACCAACGAGACTTCCCTTCGACGTTTTGGACAGGTTGGCAGAGAGAATAACAACGGAAGTTCCAGGTGTTGTGAGCGTTACTTGTAACATAACCAAAAAACCTCCATCAACCATAGAAGCGGTGTAGTTAAAAGATATTATTCAGTATAAAGGTCTCAGATTTTGTCATACTCCAACAACACATTAAGACATTTTTAGGAGATTCCTTGCCACAATAGCAATATTTTCTAAGCATTTTACTATTTTGCTGAAAAAGACAAAAAATAATGAGTAATAAGATTCAGCAATCTGAATCGTTTTCCTAAATTCAGCTTTATTCCAGCTCTTTCAGCTGGAGTTCTTGCCGTTTTTTCTCCCTTTTGTTGCGTGAACATAGTTTTGAACCACCCAATGCAGATCCAAAATGGCTTGAGCACGCGTTAGATCTTTAAATTCTCTCATTACACTACATCTCTCTCTTTGACTTCTTCGTTGTCCCTTTCTATAGGATTGTTGTTATGCTTTCTTCCATGCTTCTCATTAGCTATGGGAACTCCAAATTCTAACTTTGCTATTCTTGAAAAGTATTTGTTAAATCCCTTCTTGTAGTGTCCCAGTTTATCCGAGACAAAAAGAATTCTCTCGATAAATTGATCGTAACATCTTTGCTTTATCTGCTTAAACAGAGGCTTAGCGCCTCTGTGATAACTTCGGTTAGATTTCCAGACGAATCTTGTTTTTCTATCTTTTGCGTTCCAGCGATACGCTTTCTCTCCCTTTACCTTAACTATCACTTCATCCATGTGTGGGTCCTTTTATCTTGGGCACTTCTTCATCTGTACCTGTGCAATCTTTGAGTAGCTTTGAATACTTCTGAGCCTATCTCCATATCGTAGCTGGTGAAGGTTTTATACTTTTATACTCCTCAAAGTGTTCGCTAATCTTAGCAAAGGATAATCCCTTCTCATAGAGGCTCATAGCTTTGGCTATGATCTCTCTGGGATAGACCATCCTTACAAAACCATCGTTCTGAACAAATCTTCTTCCACAGTTTTTGCATAATCATCGCTGCTTTCTTTCAAACTTTGTCTTTCTCCACGCTCTCTTTATAGTATCCTCACTTCCACAGCATGGACACTTCAGTCCCATCTTATCCTCCCATTATAAGTATTACGTTCTAGTTATAAAGAATCCGATCGTGCAATAATATCCCCTGTGAGCTTTGAAATACGAGTTTTGAAACTATACCAGTTTATGCTTGAAAAGCTTCTCCAAATTTTCTTCTCAAATGTGTAAGTTAACTATTTATACAGAAAACGATATTGTAAAGACATAGAAAGGATAAAAATCCCGCCGAATAGCTACGAGGTGATGTGAAAGATGGTTGGAGAATTCGAACTGGATGGCTTACTGGAAAGAGATGCATGCGCAATTGGTCGCTTGACTGCTGGTATTGCCGGGAAGATCATTAGAATAAGTGGGGACTAACGAATATGCTTGAAGCAAATAAGAAAGCAGCGGAAAAATTTGGCATAGATTTAGAACTCATAGAGGAAAAAACCAATACCCGAAAAAATATTGAAATTTTAGGAAATGACTTAACTTTTATTGGCGTAAGGGAATTCGAAAGGACAAAACACGTTCATAGGTTGCATCCTTACCTCGGCAAATTCATTCCCCAACTTGTGGAAGTATTTTTGCGAAAATATTTCAAGAAGGGAGATACAATTCTTGATCCCTTTTCTGGATCTGGAACAACTCTGGTCGAGGCCAATGTACTGGGAATGAATTCAGTAGGGATGGAACTTTCTCCCTTCAACGTATTGATTCAGAAGGTTAAGACCAAGAAATATGATATTGTTGAAGTTGAGAGAGAAATTAAAGATGCATTAAAACGATTAAAAGCATTTAGTAAGCAGCTGATAGCTGGTGAGCAAACTTTATTGTTTGGAGAAAAGATAGAAAGATTTGAAACAGATAGCGAGTATTTGAAGTATTGGTTTTCTGAGAGAGCACTACAGGAGATATTGTTTTATCGAAGCATAATAAAAGAGTATAAAAATCAAGACATATTGGAAATTATCCTTTCAAGATCAGCCCGTTCCGCAAGGCTTATCCCTCACTATGATTTGGCACGACCTACAAAAGCAGTTAGAGAGACTTATTGGTGCATTAAGCACAAAAGATACTGCGAGCCAATTGACGAAGCATTAAAGTTTGTCAACCGTTACAGTTGGGACACAATAAAAAGATTAAAAGAATTTGAGAAGTTAAGAACAGATGCTTTTATCGAAATTGTTCAGGGCGACGCAAGAACGGTAAAATTACCTGATGATCTAAAGATTGATGGTATATTTACCTCGCCCCCCTATGTCGGTGTTATTGACTATCACGAACAACATAGATACGCCTACGAACTCTTTGATTTTCCAAGGCAAGATGAATTGGAGATAGGTCCTGCTATAAAAGGTCAGAATGGAAATGCGAAAATAGCGTACGTTAGTGGAATAGCAGATGTCTTCAAAAATGTTTCTAAGAATCTGCTTGAAGGAGCGTTAGTTTTTATTGTGGCTAATGATAAGTTTAATCTGTATTCCAGTATAGGTAAGCAATGTGGATTTGAACTGATCGATGTTTTTCATAGACCCGTCCTTATGAGAACCGAAAGGGATTCTAATAAATATTTCGAATCAATATTCTATTTTAAAAAGAGGAAGGAGATATGAGTTTATCGTCAAAAACGAAAAATAGAATAGCTAAACTTCTTATCACAACTGTACGAGGGAAATTAAAGACATATCGGCCAGAGACTGTACACATGCCATTTCATCATAGACTTCTCGGCAAAGATCGCTATGCCATGTTTTCTTTTGTTCAATCAATGAATACTACCTTCGGCATGTCTATTTGGGAACAGGTTGCGGTTATTCTGGCTGAAGGTGCTGATAATTATGCAGAGAGGCAGTATAAACTACTTGGTGAAATAGATGGGCGAACAGAAAAGTTCATCAGCGGGATTCACTACAGGTTGAGGAAAGGTGAAATTTCCGTGAATAAGGTGGATGAGACTGAACAGATCAGAAAAAGAATAAAAAAGGGGCAGGCCAAACTCGATCCAGACTCGATTGTAGACTTATTTGTGAAGGTCAACAATACAGAAAACTACTTTGATATCACAAGTGCAAAACCCAATATGAAAGAGTTTGTAGCGTTAAAACTTAAACTTCTCCGGTGGACGGCTTTAAGGCTCAGCAAAGACAAAAAGGCCAGGGTTTTTACAAGGCTGGCAATTCCATACAACCCTTATCATCCCGAACCCTATGAAAGGTGGACATTAAAGGGGTTGTATGACCTAGAGAATGGAGAAATCTTGGTTGGTGAAGAATTCTGGAATTTCGTTGTCTGTGATAATATCTATGAAGAGTTATTGAATGTGTTCCAAAAAGTTGGGGAAGAGTTGAGAGACGAGATTGATGAAAAGTTTACTGAGTTGAGGGATAAATGAGCTCATTTGCTGATGAGTGAAAACGACCAACAGCAGATAACAAATCTGGCTTCGATGCTCGCATCTTCGCCCAGATCGATCTTACGTCCCGGACTCAGATACGCTTAAAACAGCGGATTGCAAATTGTGTTGGGGTCGTCTGATCATTTTTCGATCAAACGATCTGTAATTCCTGGGTATGCTTCACCTATTTTGAGCATTGTGTTCCAGATTTTTATTATAAACCAGCTGTTTAGAAAATCTGTTCTAGTTGATGTTTCGGCATATTGAATCTCATCCAGGATGGCTGGATTTTTAATTATTTTTCCATATTCATACCATGCAGGTTTTGGTGTACCATCGGCTTCTATCAATCCAAAATGTCTCTCCTGTTTGGGAAAATCTGTCGGATCATCCTTGTATGCAAACCAGAAAATTCCATTGGCTTTTCCCTCTATTGCTCCCTTTAATTCATATTTCAGGGCTTCAACCTGTCTCTCATCCTGGTTATAAGTGGTGTGAAATCCCAGTTCTGTAAACATAACTTCGGGTTTAAACTTTCGAGCCACTTCGCATTCGTGCTTCATGCTGGATATAACCCGGTTCTTCAGCGGATTTAGATGGATGTGTTTGGTTAAAGGAGTAAGCACTCCAAATTCCAGAATACCAAATGGGTAATCCTGCAAACCGACCACATCATAGTCTATCTTCCACTTATTGGTTACTTTGTCCAGATAGTCTATCCAGCCCGGAACTGGAGTAGAAACGCTTATTACAATTTTCGTTCCCGAATCCGCTTTTCTAACAGCTTTACATCCCTTTTCGAGAATTACCCTTATCTTTTCTTCGTTCCAGTTTCCTTTTCTCCACCCCATTATTTTGTGCCCCAGAGCAAGATTTGCTTCATTTTCAACCACCCAGTATCCTATTCCTTTGAAATGGCTCACTGTAGCGTAAATGTATTTGCTCAGTTCCTCTGGATAGTTTGGATTGTCAATGCTCGTCCAGTCGGGAATTAAGTTTCTTTCTTCACCAACACTACTGTAACCATTACCCAACCTGCCAAGCACTTTCAATCCAGCTTTATTTGCTTCATTAACTACCCGATCATAGTAAGTGAAATCAAATTCCCCTGGCTCTATTCTTCTCCATATAAAATCTACACCAATCCAATCTATACCATTGCTTTTTATGAGATTCAGATCCTTCAAAGTGACCGATCGGTTGGGCAAATGTCCCGCTTCTATTCCCCATTTGAAGTCTCCTTTTTCTCCTCCGGTATAACCTACTTCCACTTCCATAAAAACGTATTACTATTACCCTTATTATTTTCTTTGAATGTTGGCATATCTGCATATGTAGCTTACAGAACTTCGTGTCGAAAGTTCTTTTAATTTAAAAGTTTAATCTGAAGGTGATGAAGATGAATAGAATGGGTGAAGAGAGGGAATTTGAATCTGTTTTTGAGGTGGATGATTATCTTTATTTGAGGTGGATGATTATCTTTATTTTTACCAGGATCGTCTAACTGAGGAAAGAACGGAGAAGGAAGTAGAATTCTTAGTCAGGGAGCTCGGGCTTAGCACGCCGAAGAGAATTCTCAATCTGGCGTGTGAATGGGTATGTATGGTAGGCATTCAAATTCACTTGCAAAGCTTGGGTCACTGGAGTAGATATTACCCAGGGATTTCTGGACAAAGCCAAAAGAGATACAGGTAAAATGGGAATAACTGGAAATGGGAGATACCTTAAAGGGGACATGAGGAAGATCAAATTTGGGGAAGAGTTTGATGCAGTGCTGTTGTTATTTACATCATTTGGATACTTCAACGATGAAGATAATTTCAAGGTTATTGAAAATGTGGCGAAAGCCTTAAAACCAGATGGTTTTTTCTGTTTCAAAACTTTAAACAGAGGCGCAATTTTAAAGGGTTCTCTTCCGTATATTGTGATGGAAAAGGGAAACGACTTGATGATAGATCGAAAAACTATTGAAGAGAGCTGGTCTTACGCTTTATAAACTGTACGATGGCTGGAGCTCAGATCCCCTGACCTCTGAATCGAGAAGTATGATGGTTATTGCCAAAAAGATCATTTAACGAGGACAACCCAGAAAGAGTTCACGTTAGTTCCAGTCGACCCTGTGACTATAAGATCTCCAAGTTCTTTAAAAAAGGTTAGTGTATCATTGTTTTCCAGGTAATCATCTATGTTCATTCCTTTTTCTATTGCTCTTTTAACAGTCGATCCATCCGCTATCGCTCCCGCTCCATAGGTTGACCCATCTTCACCATCACTTCCCATGCACCCTATGGTAAGGTTAAGACCTTCGATCTCTCTGGCAAAGCTCGCCGCTATTTCCATGTTTGGTCCGCCTATTCCATTTCCCTCTACCTTTACTGTTGCTTCGCCGCCGCAGAGCCAGGCAACCTTTGCAGAGCTCTCTTTTGCTATTGCACCGAGAAATTTTCCAATCTGTTTTGCATCGCCCTCAAAAAGGGTGGACAGAACCATGCTGTTGTATCCAAAGCTCTCAGCAAGATCTCTCATCTTTCCAAGTGATGCTCTGTTTGAGGATATCAAAAAGTTCTTTGCCTTGCTTATGGTTGCCCCTTCTTCTTTTTTCAGGCATTCGATCACTTCTTCGGGCACAGTGAGCCCATATTTTTTCAAAATTGCCATAGCCTCTTTGCCCGTAGTGTAATCGCTTACGGTTGGCCCGGATGCAATGTATCCGAGGGGATCTCCAACGACGTCCGAGATTATCAGAGAAACGACCTCAGAATTCTCAGCAAACTTTGCAAGCTTGCCCCCCTTTACGTTCGATAGCTTCTTTCGCACGCAGTTAATCTCCTTTATGTCCGCTCCGCTCTTTATCAGAAGTCTGGTTGTCCCCTGAAAAAGTTCAAGGTTCACTTTGGGATAGCAGAGCAGAGAGGAACCACCACCGGAGATCAGCACGAGCACAAGATCTTTTTTACCACATTTTTTCAAGAGTTCAACTATTTTCCTCGCCCCTTCCACCGATCTTTCATCCGGAATCGGGTGGCTCCCTTCAACTATCTCAATTCTTTTTGTCCTTTCTTTTTCATCTTTTTTCTCAATGATCCCTTTTTTCTCAATGATCCCTTTTTTCTCAATGATCCCTTTTTTCTCAATGATCCCTTTTTTCTCAATGATCCCTTTTTTCTCAATGATCCCTTTTTTCTCAATGATCCCTTTTTTCTTTGTGATCACGAAGCCACTCCTGATCCTTTCATCCAGGATGTCTTCAACGGCTTTTGCCATTCTTCCGCTCGCTTTCCCTGCTCCAACCACATAGACATTCTCAAAATTTCTGAGGTCATATTCCCGATCTTTTATCCTCAGAATATCACCTTTAACAGAGAGAGAGCTTTTGACGGCATTTTCGGGATCTGCAACCTTTAAACCTTCAAATAATATTTTCAGAGCATCCTTTTTCATATTTGACTTCATTACCATTAATTGTTCCTTCCTCTCGAACCTGGTTTTCTGTGACCGTGACACTTTTTCAGACTTTCGTCAAAAATAAACGACAAAAACCCATCAAACAACTCTTTTCATGGTATCGTACTGGAAACCTTCGTCAGATATCTTATATCGGTTTATGCTCATTTTGGGCTGAAGGTTCTTGACCTTTTTCAGAATCACAAGCTTTTCCAGCTCGTCTATCCTTCTATAGGTGTCAAGCTCTATAACGCAGTCAACTATGGACTCCATTCTTAATTGTAGTTTGGGGTAAAGATCTTTTGTAAGGCAGAAAAGTGATGTGCCATCTGTGTTTTGGGTATATGTTTTAACGGCTTGAACCAATCTTGTTGCGTCCGCCTCTGAGTGATAATCGACTATAAACTCTATGCAATCGAACACAGATCTGCAAGGTTTTTTCATGTCTGTGAAGTTTGCCCACGTTAAATTTACAAAGTTAATCTCCTCCTCTTCATAGCTCTTATCCTCACCTTCTGAAGCTATCCGTGTTATCTTCTTCGCAGACATCTCTTTTATTTCTTTTGCGAGTCTCAATGTCCGACTCAAAATATCTTCGTAGTATACCTGTCCAAGGTCAAGAACTTTAAGATCACTGCTCCAATGGTGGTTTTCTATAAAACTTATTATTTCATCTTCTCTTTCATTAGCAGAAAAGTAAACACAGCTCTCATTTTTGTTTTTTGCTCCGGCAAACTGCTTTGTAAGCACCTCTTTGCCCGAACCAGGCAGTCCCACCACTAGGAAGGTAAATCCTTTCGGCAAATTTTTTCCGAATATTTTGTCTATTTCTTTTACACCAAAGCTTGTCTCTTCAATATTTGTGACAACCATCTATCACTTTTCCTCTTCCTCTTTCTTTTCTTCTTTTACTTTTTCCGGAAAGAAACTGAGTAATATTATGTCACCAATGGCAGATACCCATCTGTATGGAACAAGAATAGATCTTCCACCCTCGATTATGTTTGGATTTGTGCCGGTGAGCAGCAGTCCCCTAATCCTTTTGTTAGAAAGATTGAGAGCTACATTATCCACTTTGCCAACATATGTGCCTTTGTTTGTGTAAACCCTTAGCCCATTGAATGCATCGATTTCTCTTGCCATGGTAATCCCAAGGAAATATGTGCATATCATTATATAAACTTTTTTGATTTATCTTTTTCGGGCTTCACTCCATTGGATAAAATTCAAAGATTGGTATTTCCTCGAAAAAATGCTACAAAGAGAATGGATCGCAGAGTGGCAAATCTTAAATATCCAAAAAGGGATAGATTTATGGGTAAATCGGCTATGATAACTTTTCTCCCACAGGGTAAGAGGATTAGAGTTGCAAAAGGCACGACGATTCTACAAGCGTCGAGAGATCATCGCCCATGTATTTCAGTTCTTAGCATGATCCTTATGGTTAAGCAACATGTCTTTTGGGTGCGAAAACGTCTTTACAGCTTCCGTTTAAACCGACGGAAAATATAAGAACATTCTGGACATTAGTAATTATTGACGAGGGCTCCAAGGAGAAAGGCCCAGGATGAGAACATGGGAAAATTCAGATTGAAATGCGTTGAATGCGGAGGCTTAAAGGAAAGATGTGCGTTAACTTGTGAAAAATGTGACTCGTTATTGAGAGCTGAATACTATCAAAAGAGGTTGACGTTGAAAGAACTCCCCGGGATATGGAGGTTTCACGAATGGCTTCCGGTGGATGGATATGTAGATTCCTGTGCGGGACCCATAACCTATAAAAGCAGGGAATTCGCCAGGGAATTGGGATTGAAAAATTTATATATCAGCTTCAGTGGATACTGGCCCGAGAAAGGCGCTTTTGTGCAGACTTGTGCTTTCAAGGAATACGAAGCTTTGGTATCCCTCCAAAGGGCAAGGGAGTGTGGTGTTAAGACCTTAATCGTTTGTTCCTCAGGAAATACGGGAAGGGGCTTTGCCTACGTTGCCGAAAAAGCAAAAGTTCATGTTCTTGTCGTGGTTCCGGAAAAGAATGTGGACAGAATCTGGCTACCGGAGACAATAGAGAGTCCCTATGTACATTTACTGGCGGTAAGAGGTGCGGATTATTTTGAGGCGGTAACACTTGCGAACAAAATTGAAAAAGAGGGCTTTTTTCAGGAGGGGGGTGCAAAAAATGTCGCAAGAAGAGATGCCCTGGGAACTGTGATGCTGGATGCGGCGATAAAAATTGGTGAGATGCCGAAACATTATTTTCAACCGATATCGGGTGGAGCCGGTGCTATAGGGGTGTGGGAAATGGCAAAAAGGCTACTTGGAGATGGGAGATTTGGCAAACATTTACCAAAACTTCATCTGGCCCAAAACATTCCGTTCGTCCCGATTTACAAAGCCTGGATAGAAAAGAGAAATTACATCAAAGAAGAAGACGCAAAGAAGGAATATGTACGGGAGATGTATGCAGATGTTATCTCCAACAGAAACCCCCCGTATTCGATAAGGGGTGGTACCTGGGATGCACTTACCGAAACGAGGGGAGAGATGTACGCGATCGAAGGGAAGGAGGCAATAGATGCAAAAAACATTTTTGAAAAACTTGAGGGAATAGACATAGTTCCCGCAGCAGCGGTGGGTGTCGCATCGCTTGTGAGTGCGGTAGAAAAGGAAAAAATAGACAAAAAAGATGTCACACTTCTTAACGTCACGGGAGGGGGGATGGAAAGACTGAAAAAAGAGAGAGAAACCTTTAAATTAAAGCCAGAAATTTTAAAGAAGGATGCCTCAAATGCTTCGATTCGAGAGGTAATAGATCGCATATGAGCCCTGAAGCCAAGGTAATGGAGGCACTGAGCGGTGAGAAGATGGAATACGTTGCCACTCTGCTATGTGAAAAAATTAAAAATCTTCTCTGCATGCTGCCATCTCACTTCAAAGAGATAAAATTAACGAGAGAAGAGTGCGGTATTGGAATATGTGCTGGGATATGCCTCGCCGGTGGAAAAGCCGCAATGGTCATCCAGAGTGCCGGCCTCGGGAATTCAATAAACGCCATCGCATCTTTGCCTCAAGCATACGGCTTGGCGGTACCTACCCTTCACAGGTGTAATTACCAATATAGTTTATTAAGAAATCTATATGAAAGTTGATAAAGAAGGATTTTTGTGCACTCCGAATCCTGATCTCCTATAACCATTATCTTCGAATAAGTCATCGGAAAGGAGGAGCCATACCAGCAAGAAGGATTCTCCGATCAAGATATGTATAGTCTTTCATTATACTTTTACTGCTTTTCTTCCGATCGCACTTTTATTTATGTTAGCTCCACAAAAGATGCATAAAAGATGCCACAAAAGATGCATAAAAGATGCCATAAAAATAAAAGTCTCTTCATCAATTTGTCTTATGATCAAAGTGGGAAGGGATTGTTACATAGACAAAAGTGCCGTTTTGATTGGAGAGATTGAAATTGGCGATGAATGCAGCGTATGGCCGAATGCCGTTCTGAGGGGTGATCTCTCTCCAATAAAGATTGATAACGGGAGCAATGTGCAGGACTGTGCGGTTTTACACGTTACTTCCTCCGATCCATGTATTATTGGAAAAAATGTTACCATCGGACACGGAGCAGTGGTTCACGGAGTTGATATAAAGGACAATTGCCTGATAGGAATGAATGCGACTGTTTTAGAGGGGAGCACGGTTGGTGAAGGAAGCATAATTGGTGCAAACGGGCTCGTCACTTCAGGCTCAGAAATACCAGAAAACAGTCTTGTTCTGGGTGTACCTGGAAAGATCGTTAAAAGGGATGAAAAACTGATGAAAATGATCCTGCAGAATGCTAAAGAATATGATGAACTGAGAAAGAGGTATCTCGGAAAGCTAAATTAAAGCTTGATTGGAATTGATTTACCGCACTTCTTGCATTTATTTCCTTCAAGGCCGACCATCTTTGCACTGAAGCCTGTTCTTTCGATCAGAAGGTGGTTGCAGTGTGGACAATAGGTATTGTTGTATTCCCTTTCCCAGACGTTTCCAAGGTAGACGAAGTTTATTCCCTTTGCCTTTGCTACCGTGTAAGCTTTTAACATGACGGAAATGGGGGTTGGATAGAGATCCTCCATTTTGTAGTATGGAAAGAATCTTGAAAAGTGCACGGGCACGTTCTCATCGAGCTCATTGATAACCCAATCGCAAAATCTTTCAAAATCCTCACTTTTGTCGTTGTGCCCGGGTACTATAAGATAGGTCAGTTCTATGTGTATTCCAAGCTCTTTTGCTATTTTGCTCGTGTTTAGAACGGGCTCAAGTCTTGCCTTACAAACCTTTTTATAAAATTCATCAGTTCCCTTGATGTCTATGTTCATTGCGTCCAGGTAAGGAGCGATCTCCTTCAAAGGCTCTTCGGTTATATAACCGTTCGTCACATACACATTATAAAGCCCCTTTTCATGAGCCAATTTTGAGGTGTCGTAGGTGTATTCATACCATATGATCGGTTCATTGTATGTGTAAGCTATTCCATCGCATCTGTTCTCAATTGCTTTTTGAACAGCACTTTCGGGACTCATATACCAGTATGGAACCTGTTTTATGTCATATGCCGCTATGGTGTAGTTCTGACAATACAAACATTTAAAGTTACAGGAAGCCGTGCCCAGGGAAAAAGCAAGGGTGCCCGGATGAAAATGATACAAAGGCTTTTTTTCTATCGGGTCATTTGCAACAGAGGTTACTGCACCGTAAACCCGGGTGTACAAAACGTTGTTTTTGTTGACTCTAACCTTACAGATCCCTTTCTGTCCATTTTTCAGGACACATTGGTGAGGGCAAAGAAAACATTGGATTGTGTCTGCGCTCTCTCGCTTCCAGAATTTTGCCTCAACTTCCATCAAATATATCTATGAAAGAGCGAATATAAATAATTTGGCTCTGATCGTATGAGGTCCCAGCTCCTACTTGATGAAAATGTCGAGCGGTTTAGCAGGCTGTTATTAAGCAGTGGGCAATAGTGGCGCAGGGTCTCACCATAGGAGCGACTAAACAACCGTGAGGTGCGCTGTAAGCCTTATCCCCTAACCATTCTCTACGAGTTCACCTACGCCAAATCCAAAATAGTGTCTCGCGATATAAAATTTTGTGGTACTATCTATCTATCTCTCAAATCTCGGAGCTGCGCGATAATAGGTGCTGGTTGTAGCTCGATTGGATGGATATACCTAAAAAGTACTGGTTCTATATATAGTATAGGTATATAGGTATAGGTATAAAACCCTCTAAGGGAGCAGAAATTAGACCAACGCCTACAACGCTTTGCTATTTAGATTATTGAGTGGGGAGTGTAATTAATGAAAAATGTGGTCAATTGATGACTTCGAGTTTTCCATACATGCCAGCGGAAAGTTGCAATTCGCCTCTCCATTCCTTGGTGTATCCGTTGGTGATCCTTATTCTGGTTCCTACTTTAACTCCATCGATCTCGTCATTCCACAATGCCAGGCTTACCTGACCCGTTTCATCCTTTCCAACTGCGTCACAGACGCGATGGTCGCCATAGTAGCTTTTAACCTTTCTTTCATCACTCTTCTTTACGACTTCCAATTCGATCTCTTCTACCTTACCTATTCGTAATTCACTTGCTTTCATATTCCACATGCTATGTCGTTTTGGACATTTAAGATTTGCTATTTGCGATTTAGATCCTTGGGGGTATTCTACATTGAAAAGGCAGATATAGAAACTATCCCAAAGAGACAGAAGATGAATGCTCAAAAAGGAGCATCTTTCCATGTTGCTCCGGACTGGATCAAAATGTGGCATTGAACTGACAAAGCTGAAAATTACTGAGGTGTGTAGAGAGATATAAGATATTATTGCATAATTGGGATCCATGAAAAATGAAATTTTACATGTTTATGGGTTTGAGTTTTAAGTTCCGAAACCGCAACTTAAGAACTTTAGCCACTCACAAGTAAATAGAGAACCATGTTTGTTCCATTCTCAAGGATTCTCTTCCTTGATCTTATGAAGGTATTCCCTCACTTCTTTTACCAGATCTCTCAGGTCTTCCAGAGTGGATCTGACCTCTCCTAATATTTTCGTAATCTCTCTTAATATTTTCGTAATCCCTTTAAGCTCCCTTAATCCCTCTATGATCGATTCAATGTCTCTCAGCTCTTCGGCTATTGACCTGTCATCCACGATCAAAGATCCTGTGAGTGCTCCATCTTCGTCTCTTATTACTGTATAGCCTTCATATTTCGGTTTATATATATAGTTAATAACAGCTATTGCTTCTTTGCCTTCATAAGCTCTTCTCAGATCTTCGGTTACTTTTTCTCTCAAAATTCCATTGTTCTCCAGAATGCTTATGTTCAATCTGAGTGTTTCAATCTCCTCTAATGCGCAACCCGGAGATGTAGTATTAAGTCTTTTTTCTCTGTTTATCTCTTTATAATTCTTTATTTTCAATTCAAAAGTGTCTATGTCTATTACCTTTGAGATTATCACTTCGCATTCCATGGAGTAGGGGGCTCCTCTGACCCACGGAATTTGGGGAATGGCCAAAGCCAGGCAGAGAAATATCACTACGGGTATTTTCATATCTTGCTCAATTTTTCTATCTAGTTTTCGGTATAAATAATTAACTCAAAAATTTGGAAAAAACTTGCAGCATGGCAGGATCTTTCATGGCATTCCTAGTCATTTGAAGATCCTGTTTTCAGTTTCCTGTTACTTTTATTTAGATTTTTTTGATTTTTTTAAGAAAATAATACCGGGACTATGCGTTTATGACTTATAGTTCAGAGCCGCTGGAGGGAGTTGAACCCTCGACCTACGCCTTACCAAGGCGTCGCCCCACCACTGAGCTACAGCGGCTTGAATAAGACGAAATTTTTTATCAGTATATAGCTTTTTCATTGATTTA
>Ga0209633_10003338_pt1 | contig 14882 bp, 18 predicted proteins | sample Cruoilmetagenom1_FD_187290 | JGI IMG/M metagenome (GOLD analysis project Ga0209633, IMG submission 187290) | Oil polluted marine microbial communities from Coal Oil Point, Santa Barbara, California, USA - Sample 1 (SPAdes) (version 2) | ecosystem: Environmental > Aquatic > Marine > Oil seeps ... | reverse complement strand
TAGCAACTCGCTAACCGTCCATGTGTTGTTGGACGCGTATTATAGCACCGAAGCTCTTAGATGTCAAGGAGTTTTTACGAAATCTTGTAAATTTCTTTAAATTCTTTTTTTACTTACATTATATATAAAAAATAAATGAATTATGGAATCTAACTTTGTTTAAGTCTATTGTCTTTATAATAGCTTATCATTTAGTATATAGGAGGTTGGTGTGAGATTATTTTATGTATCATTAGTGGTTGTGTTGATTGTAGGGTGTACAGATACCCCTGAATTACAGACTCCCAAAGAAGTATCTGCAAAAAAAACTATAAGTAGTAATGCACAAGAGGCACAAGAGGCACAAGAGGCCTATCTAGAACTCCAGAAAACCAGAGGATAATGTGATTAACCTTAGATTAATCTCCACTTACTATACTTTCGTAAATTAATTATACAAAGGAATATTATGGCTTTATACGATAGAGACTATACTTCAGCTGATGCTGGATATGTTCAAGAAGGCGCTTCAGTTGCTTTCATGAAACAAACGTATCAACTTTTGGCAGCGAGTATGATTGCTGCAGCGGCAGGTGCTTATGTGACTATGCCTTATGCAGAAACAGTCATGCAATACAAATGGTTTATCTTTGGATTTGAACTATTTATGTTATTTGTTGGGCTTGGGATGACAAGAAACAAACCAGGATTAAACTTGGCTGCTCTTTTTGTTTTTACATTTGTAACAGGTGTTTCACTGGTACCTCTTCTTGCTTCACTTATAGGTGCAGGTAATGGTGCGGTCATAGGAAATGCATTTTTAATGACTTCTGTACTTTTTGGTGCATTAAGTCTTTTTGCTATTAATTCTAAGACTGACTACTCTAGCTGGGGTAAACCATTGTTTATCACGCTTATCGTGGTCATCATTGCTTCACTTGTAAATATGTTTATACTTCAAAGTCCAATGATGCATGTTATCATTACTGCAGGTATCTTGCTTTTGTTTTCTATCTTTACTATCTATGATACACAAAACATTGCAAATGGTGCATATGATTCTCCAGTAGACGCTGCTGTGTCTCTTTATTTGGACTTTCTTAACATCTTTACCGCATTACTTCAACTACTTGGTATATTTGGTAGCGACGACTAATCAAACTTGTAAAGGCTTTGCCTTTACAAACAACACTTCAAACTCTAAATAATCCAATGGATACTCTTTCATAAGTAACTTTGTCTGCTTATAGCTGAGTTGTTTTTCTCCTCCACTTACCCCAGATCTTTTGATGTATCTTAGCATGGCTTGTGTAGAGGGGAAATGAAGTTTATATCTTTTTAATTCAAACGCTGCATCATAATACTTTTGAACACTTTTTTCTAAGTCTTCCGATGTGTATATAGGTGATGTTATACCTGCACTTTGATGTAAGGTCTTAAAAGTATTTGCTGTAAAGATAGCAAAGTAATTTATTGATGCTTTCTGAGCCAATTTAGTCAAAGTAAAATCTAAATCTTCGCTCCATTGCAATGCTGAAGAGGAAAGCAATATATTTGCTTTATCTGCAGGAATAAGGGTAAAAGTTTTTGCTAGATTAAAATTTGCACATATCTTCTCTACTTCTGGCTCACTACTATGTAAATCTAACATCTCTTGTGAAGCATCTAATGCAATAAACTTAGAAAAAATAATCCCTTTTTTTTTGATATTCTCATAGACTGCTCCAGAACCACAGCCCACATCAATAATGGTGCTAAAAGTCTCATCGGGGATTAGCGATACCAATGTCTTTGCTACCTCTTTTTGGATCAAGTTATGATCATCATAGGAATGTGCAAATCTTGAGAACTCTTTTACCACTACTTCTTGCATCTACTTCCTTCATCGCTGTTTCAAACTTATTTGGGTATAATCAGCCGAAATTATACCATATAAAGAGGCATAGATGACATCAACACTTTTAATTGTACAAATCGTACTTGCTATTGCAATCACCATTGCAGTACTTCTCCAAAAAAGCTCAAGTATAGGACTTGGTGCCTACTCTGGAAGTAACGAATCTGTATTTGGAGCAAAAGGTCCTACAGGATTTCTTGCTAAGCTTACTTTTACGCTTGCTTTTGCATTTATAGTCAATACTTTAGCACTGGGATACTTCTACACTGCAGAAAACACTGCTTCGGTTGCAGACAGCATAGTACCAGCTAACAATGCTGCTGTTCCTGCTGCACCAGCAACTACACCAAACGATACAGCCCCAGCTGCCCCAAGTAACTAGGAGACTATGATGATAGATGCTATTTTAGAACAAACAACAGAAGGTATGGTAAAGGGGATAGATGCCCTTAAAAGAGACTTTTCAAGCCTAAGAACAGGTAAGGTGACTACAGGGATAGTAGATAACATCAAAGTAGACTACTATGGTACAATGACTGCACTGACACAAGTGGGTAATGTCATCGCTACAGATGCTACGACTATCAGTATCACACCTTGGGAGAAAACACTTCTTCCTGTTATCGAAAAAGCTATACAAGAAGCAAACATCGGTGTGAATCCTAACAACGATGGAGACTTCATCAAACTCTTTTTCCCTCCTATGACATCTGATCAGAGACAAGAGATCGTGAAACAGGCTAAAGGGATGGTAGAGCATGCAAAAGTTTCCATTAGAAATGTAAGAAAAGATGGTAATGACAAGATAAAAAAGCTTGAAAAAGACAAAGAGATCTCTGAAGATGAGTCTAAAAAAGCTCAAGATCAAGTACAAAAAATTACTGATGAACATATCACTAAAGTAGATGAGGCTTTCAAAACCAAAGAAGCCGACATCCTCAAAGTATAATAATGGATATTGAACAAGTCTACAAGGATGCCAATGCCCTTCTTGATGGGCATTTTCTGCTAGCAAGTGGGAACCACTCAGCTAGATACTTGCAAAGTGCAAAAGTGCTTGAATACCCTCAAAAAGCTGCTCTGCTTACGGATGCACTTGCCAAGATGGTACGTGAAGCAGGCGTAGAAGTAGATACCGTATGTGCCCCTGCACTTGGTGGTGTACTCGCTGGCTATGAGTTGGCTCGTTCTTTAGGTGTGCGTTCTATCTTTGTAGAGAAAAAAGAGGGTGGGATGGAGCTTCGTCGTGGATTTACCGTAGCCAAAGGTGAGAAGATCATCATCTGTGAAGACATCATCACTACAGGTGGTTCTGCACTTAAAGCAGCAAAAGCCATAGAGGCACTGGGTGGAGAGGTCGTTGCCTTTGCTTCACTTGCTAACAGAGGTTTTTGTAAACGTGTAGGCGGTAATGATACGGCTAAAGTAGAATGTGCTTTACCAGAGAGCACACCACTTTTCGCACTTGATGACTTTACATTTGAGATGTATGCTCCCCAAGATTGTCCACTCTGTAAAGAGGGGAAAAGTGAAGCTATTAAACCAGGGAGCAAAAGCTAAAACCTTTTCCTTCATGGTACTGTTACTATAATCGTGACACTGTTCACGATTATTAAACGTTCCTCACCCTCCACACCACAGCACATAACTCTATGTCTATATCTGTTTTTCGTGGTTTCACTTTAAATGTTTCTATCTCACAGTTATCGACATTGTACTTTTCATTGAGTGCATCTATATTATCTTCTAGTTCATATTCTAATGCCTCAATATCTTCTTGTATCACAGCCATTCTCTCTTCTGCACGACTCATATCACCACGCTCTTTTAAGATGCTGCTTCCTTTTTTAAAGGCTCTTCCTATCTTGGTAGGGCTTGTCTTACCAAAGAGTGCTCCAAGTACAGCTATGCCAGTTTCTATCATCGAAGAAGTAGAGTCTGCAGCTTCTTTTTCCACACGTTCTTTAGCTCGAGAGAGTCTGTCTAAGAGTGTTTTCTCTTTTTTGGAAAAACGTACTTGCAGTTTTTCTATCTCACTCTCTTTTTTATCATTGAGCGTATCTTGTAGTCTTACTTTAAAGTCACTCTCTGATTCATCTACTCTAGACTCTAGTTTAGGGGAAGGACAGCGCAGAAGTGCTAGATACTGTTCTCTATAGAGTGTCTCTTTTAATTCACGAACAGCTTTTTTAAGACCTTTATCATCCAGTACTATTTGCGGTAAGGTTTGGAACTTCGCATTACTTGGTGCATTATGCGGGTAATTATCGAAGTGATCTTCCTCTTCTCTTGCATCATCCCAGTTAAGGCTTTGTTGTTGCTTTTCTAAAGGTAATGACAGTGTCAGTTCTGTCTCTTCATCTATACCCTTGCGTTGATTATAAAAGTGTACTTTTGCCATAGCCCCCAGTGTTGCATCAAATGCATGTGTAGCACTTGGGTCTAGCTCAAAATACTGAGGGATAGAATCATCAATACTCTGATAACTTTCTAAGTCACTCTTTTTCTGTACTAGAGTATCAACACTTTCTACTTCTATGCTCTGTGCCTCTTTTTGTGTTTGCATAAGCGTGCTTATCTCTTCTCTCTTCAATGGACCCTTAAGATACGAAAGTACCCAGCGCGTTGAGAAAAGACGGATGTCTTCCAAATGCGCTGACTTTAGAAAAAAGGTTCTTTTTTTAAGGTTTGCAAGTAGTGTTTTAATTTCTGATTTACTGTAACTTGCCCCTACTTTACCACCTAAGCCGTCTATTACGCGTTCTATATCCTGTGTGGTCTGAAGTCTACCTATGAACCATGTTCCAATGTTAGAGAGCCCTTTGTAGTCCAAGTCTACCGGGTTTTGTGTACTCAGCACCACACCCACTCCAAACGCCCTTGCTTGTTTAAGCAGTAAAAGCATGGGCTCTTTACTTGGTGGGTTTTTCGTTGGTGGGAAGAACCCGTAGATCTCATCCATATACAGCAGTGTTTTCAGTGCAGATGTACCACTTTGTCTTCGCATCCATGCGATGTACTTGTTAAGCAAGAGTGTCACAAAGAACATGCGCTCATCATCATTGAGATGCGAGATAGAGAAGATGGCTACTTTAGCTTTGCCATTTTCATCATACAGAAGCTTTTGGATGTCTAAATTATCTCCTTGTAGCCAAAGGGAAAAAGAAGGACTTGCTAAAAGAGAATTAAACTTTGTTGCAAGTTTAAAACGTGCATCTTGAGGATAAAAGTCATCTAATGGTAAAACTCCTATCTTTTTAAAACTTGGCTTGATGATCTTACCTATAAGACTTTCTATACTCATGTCCTCACCGTTGATCCATGCCTTGGTAATGATCTGCGCTAGAAGTATATACTCTTTTGAGTCAAGAGGGTCAGCTACTACCCCTACAAGTGAGAGCAAAGAGACAGTTGTGCTTTTTAGGTAAGAAGTAAAAGTATCACTGTCTTGCATGACTTCTGATGGAGGTGCGTCAAGTGAAGACATCACATTGATAGCCACACCTGCTGAAGAACCTGGGGTATAAATAGTTTTGCTTACTGCTTGTAGTTTGGCTGCACGCTCACTACTTTGTCCCCATGACTCTATCCCCTCTTTCCAGATGGTAGACATTTTCTGCGCATATGCTGAGACATCTTTCTCTTTGGCTTTGGCTTCATCTTCCACCCATGGTTCAAAAGCGCTTGGGGAGAATGTAGAGTCGACCAAACAAAGGTTTCCCATATCTCCTTTAGGGTCTATGACGATAGAAGGGATATTGTCTATGGCTGCTTCTTCAATGATGCCTACACCGAGTCCTGTCTTACCCGAACCTGTCATACCTATGATGGCTGCGTGGGTAGTAAAGTTTTTATTTTTAAGCAGTGTCAGTGCTTCAGTGGCTTCCATACTCTCTTTATCTACATCTTTTCCTAGATAAAAGAGTCCTAATTTTTCATATATTTCTTGCACGGGTCATCCTTAATTACTTGGTTGTTTAACTTCCTCTACTGGCGTTGTTGGAGCTGTAGGATTAGCAGGTGTTGCCGGCACTGCAGGAGTAGCAGGTGGTGCAGTTGTCCTTGTTTTAGGAGCTGGGACTATGGTACCATCAGGTAAGATCTTTGACCCATCCTTAAATATCTGTGTACCATCTGGTAGGATCTTTCTCCCGTCACGCATGATCTGTGTACCATCTGGTAAGATTTCCAACACTGGATTTGTGATACCTTGCACCATGAAGCTGATAGGTTCTTCTCCTTTTTGTTGTATCAGAACCAGTACTTTATCTTTTTGCTGATATACATCAAAGATGTCAATGTCTGTCATCACTGTATCAACTTCAGCCCTGTCTTCTGACTCAAGAGGCATTTTATAGACATTACCCTCTACTCTGGCTAGGGTATTTTTATGTTTCAGTACCACCCAACATACTTTTGCCACGGGAAGGTTATAAAGTGAGTTTTTGGTCTCTTCCATACAAAGCTGCGTAAACTCATCTTTTTTGATGACCAGTCTGCCATCTGAACTTAAGATGTCTAAAAAAAGTACTTTAGTGGCTTTGGTGATCTGCTTAGACTCTTCTAGTGCTGTTAAAAGTTTGTCATTTGATTTTCGCATCATGTCTACCACAGAAAAAAGTGGCACGATCAGCATACCAAGTAAAGCGATAGAAATAAGCACTTCTATCAGTGTAAATGCTTTACGATTTTCCATAATTCTAACCGTCCATTAGCCCAACACGTACGGCTTCTTCATAGGACGTTGTACCTTCCATCATCATTTCTCTAAGCTTATCTGCGATGGTTTCCATACCGGCTTTTTTCATAGCTTCTCTTATCTGGAAGTCGTTGAACCCATCTTTCATCATCTCTTTTACTGCATCATCAATAATAAAAAGTTCTCCAATCGCCTGTCTTCCTTTGTAACCTGTAAAATCACAATGTTTACAGCCTACAGGATGGAAAAACAGCTTATCTTTAGGCACATTGGCCTCCTCTGCAAAATCCGGAGAGAGATAGTCCTCTCTCTTACACTCTGTACAGAGTTTACGAGCAAGTCTTTGTGCGAGAACACCTAAAAGTGTAGAAGATATGAGAAAATTTTCAATGCCCATATCCATCAAACGACTGAGTGCTGATGTTGCGTCATTGGTATGCAGCGTAGAAAGCAATAAGTGTCCCGTGAGTGCTGAACGTAGACCTATCTCTGCTGTTTCCTGGTCACGCATTTCCCCTATCATGATGATATCTGGATCTTGTCTTAGTATGGAACGTAGACCTGCGGAAAAGGTCAGTCCTACTTTTGTGTTCACTTGTATTTGTGAAATGTTATCTGCATTATACTCCACCGGGTCTTCTACGGTTAAGATGTTTTTGTCTGGGGTAGAGACATGCTGTAAACAGGCATGTAATGTGGTTGATTTCCCTGAACCTGTTGGTCCCGTAACCAGTATCATCCCATGTGCGTGCTGTAAAAGCTTATAGAGAGATTCTGTGATATTTGGCTTGAAGCCTAGTGACTCTAGCGTAGGGATATGCTCACTCTGTGCAAGGATACGCATCACCACTCGTTCTCCATGATACGTAGGGAGCATCGATACCCTTACATCGATGTTCTTACCAGAGATACTCAACTGCGTACGTCCATCTTGGGGCACACGTTTTTCTGAGATATCTAAGTTTGAGATAACCTTAATACGGTTGATCACCAAAGAAGTGATACTCTTGTCTAAGTCAAGATGCTTTTTTAATGCCCCATCCATACGTAAACGGACTTCCCCTTTGTGTTCTCCACTTTCAATGTGTATATCACTTGCACCTTTTTGCAAAGCTTGAAAAAAGAGTGAGTTAACGAGTTTGATGATGGGAGCAGACTCTTCACTGGAGAGTAAATCTTGTGAATTACGTATAAACTCCAACAAGTCTGACTCTACTTCGATGAGTTCATCTGAAGTGGTTGTCATCTCTTCAAAGTCAGAGCCGGTTTGGATCTCTAAAAATTTATTGTTCAGTCTTACGAAACTCTCTTTATCCACGATACTTATAGGGTAATCTAGTGAGAGTTTAGAAAAGTAGTTCAGCGCGTCACCAAGGGTTTCCTCTTCTACGATACATGTTTTTACACCATCTATCTCAGAGAAAAGCAAGGCATGTTTCATGGCTAACTTATGGTTTATCTCTTCTTCCCATGAAGGTTCAAGGTTTACATCTTGGAGACGAGGAAAATGCATCCCTACTCCTCTTCCAATATATCTAAGTTAGAAACATTTGAGCGAGGTTTTGTACGACGAATACGGTTACTAGCATGTGAAGATTGTGTCGTTTTTTCTTCATAATCTGACGTAGTTTCATCTAGCCCTCTTCTTACCATAGAGTTGTATCTTGTCTGTATATTTTCAAGTTCTACCAGTGCGGTACGTAAGCGTTGCAGGTCATCACTCTTTCTTACGATGTAAGGGGTGAGATAAATGACTACATTGACCTGTGTATCCATATCTGCATCTGATCTAAAAAGTCTCCCCAGTACAGGGATCTCACCCAGTATAGGTACTTTGGTTGAGTTTTTACCCCCGGCACTTTTCATAAGCCCACCTAAGATGATAGTCTCTCCGTTATTGACGATGGCATTGGTAACAACTTTACGTTTAGTAGTAGTTGGTCTGTCTGCTGCTGCACTTGAACCTGGTAGGATGTCTTCTATCTCTGCTTCTACTTCCAAAGTTACTTTGTTGTTACTGGAGAGTCTTGGTTTTACTTTAAGCGTGATACCGATGTCTTCTCTAGAGTAGTTGTTAATGATGTTTCCTTGCCCTGCAGTAGACTGCTGTGCTTGGGTTAAGATGGACTGCGTTTGTCCTACTTGAATGGTCGCTTCCTTGTTGTTCGTACACAACACTGAAGGCTCAGAGAGTATCTGTGCCGCACCACCTTGTTTGAGTAAATCCAATTTTGCACCCAGTGCAAATACTTGACTGATACCATCATCAAATTCAAATGCTCTACTTTCACCTGAAATTACTGCACCACTTTCAGTCACTGTACTGGTTGGGGTATTAAGAAAACCAAGTAGGGTTGGTGATACCATTAAGGAAGATGCGCCTAAGTTTGCAGCTGCTGAAAAAAGCCCTTGACTGGTGATCTTTCCACCTTCAAAGCCATAACGCATCCCTACTTGTTCAGCAAGATTTGTATTGACCTCTACGATACGTGCTTTCACATATACTTGTGCCTGTGGTACGTCTATTTTCTCTACGGTTGCACGTATGTTTTTTATCTGTTCTCCTGTTGCAAGGATGATCAGTGAATTTCTCTCAAGGTCAGAAACCACCATCGCTTTGCTTGGTGGCTTACCACCTTTTTTAGGGGCTTTTATGGCTACAGAATTCATCTGAGATACAAGTTTAGAAAGGATCTTCTCCATCTCTTCAACGTTAGAGTTTTTTAGTTTTATCACATACATCTTTTGTGTTTGGTCTTCACCTTTTAGGTCAAGCTGTTTGATGTACTTGATCATACGGTTATTGTTTTCTGCTTTTCCTACCAAGATGATGGAGTTGGTCGCTTCATCTTTAAAGACATCTACTTTTTCACTCTCTATCGTTTGTGGAAAAAGTTTTTTTGACATATTTTGGGCATTGGTAAACACATCTTTGACTGCGGAGTTTTGAAGCTTCACGATGGTAGAGCGTTTCTCACCTCTTTCTTCCACTGCTTTGATCACTTTAGAGATAGCACGGAGTGTTCTAGGGTTTGCAGTGATGGCTAAAACATTGTTCTCTTTAAATGAGATGACTTTGGCACTTTTGTGTAACAGTGGCTTTATCTTCGCACGGATGACTGCGGCATTTGAGTTTTTGAGTGGGAACATGACTGTTTTCATCGTGTCACCGTCTATACTTGAACCTACCTCTAGCCCCTCTCCTGCTGCATTTGCAGCTTTGACTACTTTGTAGTATTCACCTTGGTCTATGAGGGCTAAACCTTTACCTGCCAAGATAGAGTTTGCCAAAGGTAAGAGTGAAGACTTCTTGATGGGTGTAGTTGAGACAAAGTTTATCTTACCCTTGATCTCACTTTCAATGAGGATGTTTTTCTGTGTGATCTTAGAAACCATCTCAATAAAATCTTTTACAGCTAGATTACGAAAATTGACATCTACCTTTTCCTCTTCTGCATATAGTCCAACAGACAGTACCAACAGTACACTCAATAGTATTTTAGTTAACTTCATATTCTAACTCCATTTCTTCTTTACCTCTTTGTATCACCAAAGTAAGGTTTTCTAGGTTTTGAATGTTTTTATACACACCAAAAGCTGCATCATAGCTGTTTATCTCTTGCCCGTTGATAGACTTGATGACATCATTACGTCTCACACCAAGTTTTGAAAAAGCAGAGTCCTTTCGCACAAAAGTGATCTGAAATCCCTCTATAGCATTTCCGTTTTTCACTTCTTTTATTCCTATGTTTTTATAGACATCATCTATATTTTCCGCATAATGCTTAAGCAATGAACGGTCTACAACTTTATGATCCCCTGCATCGGTAACTTCACCTATAGCTTCTTTTTTACTTTTGGTTTTTGGTTTTGCGCTCTTTGGTTTACTGATACTTTTACCATTACTGGCTGTTTTACTTTTAAGTAACATCACCTTATAGCTTTTAGACTGTTTAGAAAAAGTTGCAAAGTTGTTACCTGCACCCTCAAGTACAAAACCATTGACCTCATCACCGCGTGAAAGTACTTTGGTTTTAGCCTTATGTTCAATGGTGACAACGGTCATGTCTGAAGCATGATAAATAGCCAACAACTTAATCTCTTTTATGCTACCAGATGCATTTTTGACTGGTCTTTTAGTAGGCTTTGTGGTAGGTGCGGCAGCTTCATTTGGGGTGAGTTTTACTCTATAGTAAAGTGCTTTGTCCCCTTTTTGGGCTACATGATTAACACCATTTGACGGTAACCATAACATTTGAACAACAACCCATAAGAGCTTTACCACAAGTAAGAGTACCAAAAGTGCTAAAATTCCTTTAAAGACTTGTGGCTTAAAAAGATGCTTCATAGTACCATCCTTTCTCGTCTTGTTTCAGCTTAGGTTGAAAGTTCTCTATGGCTTTAGAGTCGTTAAAGTCTACACGTACTGTTTTCTCAGCCAAAGAGACACCCCCAGACAATCCTCCAAAAGAACCTTGTGCTTTTATGTCTACCTCAAGTGGCATCCATACCGCATGTGTAAAGTTTGCTTTTTCTGTTTTGGTAGGTGCCATCGCTTTAAGCGACTCATCCAGTACGAGATTTGCTATCTCCACGTCGGTATAAACTAACACCGTAAAGAGGTTAACCTCTTCTATCTCTGCTAGCTTGATACCTTTGGCATAGACGTCTAGTCCATGGAGCTTTAAAGAAAACCAACCTTCTTCTATGCTTTGTTCATTTATCTTTATACCCTTTGTGACAAGTTCTTGCTCTAACTTATAGTACAACTCTTGCTTTGGCATCAGTACAAGTAGCGCAAACCAGATCACAGCTACTGTGATGAAAATCTTTTTTACCATTTGCATTTAAACTCCACATCATAACTTGAACCTGTTTTTTGTATGTCTAAAAGGCGTACTTCCACAGGTAAGTTTAAAATCTTGGTTGTCAACTTATTTAACTCATTGGCAGTAAGCCCTTTATAGCTTGCAGTGACCTTTTTACTTTTTTCGCTCCATTTGACTTTTGAAGCAGGGATGAGTGTTTTTAGTTTTTTCATTTTTTTACTGGTCTTTTTATCTCCCCATATCTTCTTTAGTGCGATAACTTCTTTAAGCTCTTCAAGTGATTGTTGTACTGTCTGAGCCTGTGTTGCTTGTGTGCTTACTTGACTGTGTTTATAGGCATATGCTCCCAGCATCACCACAAATGCAAGAAGGGTGATGAGTTCATTTTGATAGGCTTTCCAATTTATATTCATAGTGTTCCCTCTATGCTTAAATCTGAACTGCCTTGTACCTCAGCCGTCTTGTACTGTGCTTTTTTGGCCAGATCTTTTACTTTTTTGGCTACGCCAGCATCTGCACAAGCAAATTGTGCTTTAAAAGATTTTTCATTCACCTGTAAAGAAGTTAAGGTCACCCCTTTAAAGATCATGCCCGAAAATGCTTTAATCGCATCTCTTTTTTTACGCTCTGCTGTGTCGATGCTTCTGTATTTGTCTGCAATGCCTTTGCGCGCATAAGAGCTCTGTAGCGCAGGGTACGCTTCATATAAACTTTGTAACTGCGCTTCGCTCTCTTTAGTCTCACCGCCATAACGAGAACTCTCTACTAAAAAAAGACCTGCAAACAACATAAACACTGCAGCGAGTGCCCATGATTGTTTTTGTGTGATCATAGAAGCATGGTTCATGCCTTTGCTTTTGAGTGTGACTCCGCCTTTAGGTGTAAAATCTTCACCAAATACTAAAGATGGTTGTTCGTCTTCACTGAGTGCACTCTGCGGTACAACGACTACCGTTTCATCGATGACCACCAAGGCCTCTTTGTCACTTAACGCCAAAGGTGCGGTAAACGAGTCTAGTGCTTGTTGTGCAAAAAAGACTTTTGCTACCTTCCCTCCAACAAGCCCCTTACTTTCCAAAAATGCTGTGATCTTTTCTGTATCAAACGCGATGAAAACCCAGGTATCTTCTTCTTTATACACCATATATTCATACGATGACCCCTCTTCGAGTAAACCCTCAAAAAGTGATGGTGCTATCTTTTTTGCCTGATAAGCATACTTCACGGGCAATGCTTCTTTTTTGAGTGTGTAAAACTGTGGTGTCAACATCACATTGACACTTTCGAGTAACGTCACCCTTTCCATAGAGGTATGCACAAGAAGCAGCTCTTTAGTTTTTTCCATAAAATTCAAAATGTTTTGCCTCTCCTTGGATGTATTCAAATCTAAATCGGTACTGTCTACCTGAACCCTTAAAAGAGACTGTACATTCACTCTCTTCTAAAAAGGTCTTACCTACGATGACGTTGCTTCTAGCAGCATAGTCTCCACCGTTGTCTTGCACAAAAGAAGACAAACTCACTTTCTCAAGGCTACTGTGCCACTCTTTGACTGTCTGTAAGTCGATGTCAAAAAGCAAAGAGAGTAGTTCAGGAGAACTATACTCTGCGTCTATTACCCTGGCATTACTTGAAAAAGTAAAATACTTCTGCCATGGTACACGGCTTGCTGAAGGGTCATCCACTTCCAGTTGATAACGACTCACTATCCCCGCAAATTGATTGTATGATATGATACCGTTTTTTTGCCTAAGTCTGCTGTATTCTTTCTTGACAAACTGCTTATCTCCACCTGTCTCTTCTATCAGCATCTCTAGTAGTCTATCTGCATCTTCCAAGTTATAGTTTTGGGCAAGTGTATCAAACACCATTTGTGCTAGGATGTAAGCATCACGCATATCATTTTTTTCTTCCATGGCAAGCCAGTTCACATTGACGCCATTGGACAAAGGTTGACAACGCAACATCATCTCAAACCTTCCATCTGGAGACCGTAACGGTACGGGGAAGAGATAAAGTTGCTTAAAGAGTTGACTTTTCTTTTTAAAACGGTCAAATATACTTGTGATATCTGCATAATAGACATCTGCCTGTATCATTGCTGTAGTATCTGCCGCATCATGTCTCACTTCTTTAAAATAGCTCAACAACACAACGGTTAAAGCGATGATGACGAGTAAAACAGAGAAAGTAACCATCAGTGCAAATCCACGTCTGTGTTTTGTCTTGACATGTGTATGCATTGTTTTATCCATCTAAAAGCTCGATTAAAGTAAAATTTGTAAAATTAAATTGAAATATTATACCCAAGCAAACTAAAGGATGCAAATGAAATACAACACTACTCTCAGAACAGGTTTCTCACTTATAGAATTACTTATCGTTATCGTGATACTTGGAGGACTGATGGCTGTTGTTGCGCCTGGTCTCATGGACTCTCAACGTAAGGCTACCAGAAACACTATGTGTCTCTCTATGAACGACCTCAAAGGTCGTTTTGAGCAGTTTGAACTTGACAATGGTACCTTGCCAGATACTGAAGAAGGGATGCAAGCACTCCTTGCTAACCCTGATGCAGACAAGTACCCGAACTATCCTGTGGTTCCTTACTTGAAAAAGCCCAAAAAAGATGCGTGGAACACACCTTTTATGTACGTGCGTAAAGGCTCAGACATAGAGATCATCTCTTTTGCAGCAGACAAAAGAGAAGGTGGAGAAGAGTGGGATAGAGACATACTACTCAGCGAGTGTAACAAATAGTCCCCATGCTACACTTCCAGAGATGCGATGCACGTAAAGGGTTTTCTCTTATAGAGTTGCTCATCGTGGTTGTCATCATCTCACTCGTCTATGCCATAGGGTTTTCCAGTTTCAAGATAGCTAAGCCCATACCTAAAGCTCTCACCCCTCTTAATCTCAAAGAGACCATCGTCAAGTCTGAGTTTTTTAACGGACATGCCACCCTCATGTGTATAGACAAATGTCGAAAATGTTACCTCAGAGAAGGGGTTTCTTCCCCATTTCATGCCTATGAGAACAAAGTAGACCTTACCGACATAAAAGCCTACACCATAGATGAACGAGAGTCGCTAAGACGCCTCGAATACGAACGTTTCAATGACCAAAAGATCTGTCTTGTGATGGACTTTTACAACAACGGAAGCTCCACACAGATCATCTTGGAAAATGATGAAGGCACTTACTTTCTCCCTGCTTTTTTTGGAAAGCCCCAGCGATTTGACTCTCCTGAAGATGCCAAGGCACACTGGTTAGAGCAAAGTAAAAGTGTCTCTGATTCCGGAGATTTTTACTGATGATACGTTTTAAAAAACAATGCGAAGCATCACTAAATGACTCTTGTGGCACCTTACGTCCTGGCTTTACCCTTATAGAGATACTCATAGCAGTGTCTATCTTGTCTGTCTCTTTTTTGTTTGTACTAAAAATGCATAGTGACAACGCCAAGCACATCCTTTAC
>Ga0209633_10003336_pt1 | contig 14892 bp, 14 predicted proteins | sample Cruoilmetagenom1_FD_187290 | JGI IMG/M metagenome (GOLD analysis project Ga0209633, IMG submission 187290) | Oil polluted marine microbial communities from Coal Oil Point, Santa Barbara, California, USA - Sample 1 (SPAdes) (version 2) | ecosystem: Environmental > Aquatic > Marine > Oil seeps ... | reverse complement strand
ATAGGCGGAGGCGGGGGCAGATCCTTTTGAATAAATATACCTAAAGCATGTGGGTTACCCCCTACAGGCACGGTAGCTATAACTATATTTGTAGAAGTGTCTATCACCGATACGTAGTTGCTCAAAGAATTAGCCACATAAACAAACCGCCCGTCAGGAGTAACCGATACGCCAACTGGGCCATTCCCTACAAGCACGGTAGCTATAACTATATTTGTAGAAGTGTCTATCACCGATACAGTGCTGTCACCAAAATTTGTCGCATAAACAAACCCCCCGTCAGGGGTAACCGCTACGCCCTTTGTACTATCCCCCACAGGCACGGGAGCGCTAAACGTATTTGTGGAAGTATCCAATACCAATACAGTGCCAAAGGCAGGGTTAGCCACATAAACAAACCCCCCGTCAGGGGTAATCGCTACGCCCTGTGATCCAAACGCTATAGGCCCGGTAGTGGTGACCATATTCGTGGAAGTGTCTATTACCGCGAAGAGAATTGGACCAATCACATAAACAAACTTCCCGTCAGGGGTAACCACTACGGTATTTGCTGGATCATGGAAAACCACGGTAGCCGTAACCGTATTTGTAGAAGTGTCTATTACCGACACCTGGTCATCAGCGTCGTCAACATTAGCCACATAAACAAACCTCCCGTCAGGAGTAACCGCTATACCAATTGGGCCATTCCCTACAGGCACGGTAGCTGTAACCGTATTTGTAGAAGTGTCTATAACCGATACAGTGCTGTCACCAAAATTTGTCACATAAGCAAACTCCCCGTCAGTGCTAACCGCTACGCCCTGTGGTTGATCCCCCACAGGCACGGTGGCTACAACCGTATTTGTGAAAGTGTCTATTACCGATACGTTGTCATCAGCGTTGTTCGGAATATAAGCAAAAGGCTGGGCAAACGCCGTACCCGCCCATAACACACATAGAACTAAAACAGGTATAAAAATCCTCATTATCAACTCTCCTTTGAAACAATTGGCTTTCAACTAACTTAATGCTCTAATAATATATTAGATTATATCATAACCCTTTTGTCAATCCCCATCCTTTTGTCAAAATGCTTTTGGATAGTTTAATTCTACAAACTTCTTTTTGGATAGTTTAATTCTACAAACTTCTTATTGACAAGAAGTGTTATATAGTAGAAAATCTTTCACCTTATCAACGGAGGAAGGCATTTGTTAATACCTAAAACCGCTTTCATAACAAAGGGTGTTGGAAGGCACAAAGAAAAGTTAACCAGCTTTGAGATGGCCCTTAGAAACGCCAAGATCGCTGAGTTCAACTTAGTAAAAGTATCGAGCATTTTCCCGCCTGACTGCAAGCTTGTACAACGCTCAGCGGGTCTCAAGAATTTGTTTCCAGGTCAAATACTACATGTTGTTATGAGTGAAAACGCGACCAACGAACCTAACCGTCTGGTAGCGGCCTCCGCAGGGGTAGCGATTCCAAAAGATACAAGCCGGCACGGATATATATCCGAGCATCACAGCTTTGGTCAGAATGATAAGATGGCGGGTGAATACGCTGAGGACTTAGCCGCCTATATGTTAGCTACGACTCTTGGAGTTGCTTTTGATCCCGATAAGAGTTACGACGAGCAAAAAGACATATGGAAGATTAGTGACCATATAGTAAAAACAATAAACGTCACTCAAACAGCCGTGGGAGACAAGAAAGGTCTTTGGACTACAGTAGTTGCGGCTGTGGTCTTTGCTACATACCGCTAAGGTGGGTATTAATGAGTGGTAGTTTTAAAGATAAGGTATTGCAGAGTGCTAGCCGTAATGCTCTTTGATCCAGTTAAGGTACTCCCCGCTTCTTACGTTATTGACCCAGCTCTCATTGGATAGATACCATTTTATAGTTTTTAGGAGTCCAGTTTCAAACGACTCGGCAGGCATCCATCCGAGCTGGTCGGTTATTTTCTTTGAATCAATCGCATAGCGCCTATCATGACCGGGACGGTCTGTCACAAAAGTCATAAGACTCCTTCTCGGCTCTCTATTGGATCTCTTGCCTACTATCACGTCCAGGTAATCACAGATCATCTCGACAACTTTAATATTTTCCATCTCATTGCGCCCGCCAATATTATACGTCTCCCCAATGCGGCCTTTTTTCATAATAGTCCAGATAGCTGAGCAGTGGTCACCAACGTAAAGCCAGTCCCTTACGTTAAGACCGTCTCCATAAACAGGGAGCGTTTTATCTTCTATTGCGTTTAAAACCATTAGAGGAATGAGCTTTTCCGGGAACTGAAACGGACCGTAGTTGTTCGAGCAGTTTGATACTGTAACGGGAAGATCGTAGGTTTTATGATATGCCCTTACCAGGTGATCAGATGAGGCTTTTGACGCGGAATAAGGACTGCTGGGTTTATAAGGAGTCTCTTCTGTGAAATATCCATCATCACCTAAGCTGCCAAAAACTTCATCTGTGCTTATATGATGGAAAAGACGCATACGCCCTCCTATCTGTCTTGATAGCTCCAGAAGGTTATAGGTTCCGATAATATTAGTTTTGATGAACTCATCGGGGCTTACTATGGAGCGGTCAACATGGGATTCAGCCGCAAAATGGCAGATCGAATCAATCTCGTATTTATCGAACGCATGTGCTAGCGTGTCTTTATCTCCAATATCAGCTTTAATAAATACATATCGTTCGGGAAACGCCTTTTCTATATCAGCTAAGCTCTCGGGGACTCCGGCATAGGTGAGTTTATCTACATTAATAACGCGTCCTTCAAAATCCGTTTCCTCAAGTAGGTAGTGGATAAAATTTGCGCCTATAAAACCTGCCCCGCCTGTAACTAGTAGATTCTTCATATTTTATAAACCGGTAATAACTCCTCAATGTTTTAGCATTTCGTGTGCGGCGTCTATGGTCTTTTGAGTAATATTAAAGCCGCCTATCATTCTCGCAATCTCTATAACCCTTTCATCACCTTCCAGGCTTTTTATAGTAACCTGTGTTTTGTTGTCATCGTGAGTTTTTGATACGCTAAGGTGCGAGTCGGCAAATTTGGCTACCTGTGGAAGGTGAGTAATGCATATTACTTGATATGACTCGGAGAGTTTTCTGATTTTTTGTCCCACCGCTTCCGCAACCGCCCCCCCTATGCCTGAATCCGCTTCATCAAATATTATGACAGAGCCCCCCTCTACCCTGGCTATTACTTCTTTAAGCACCAGCATGATACGGGACAACTCACCGCCCGAGGCTACTTTTGTAAGGGGTTTGGGCTCCTCACCCGGGTTAGCCGAGAACAGAAAGGAAATATCGTCAATGCCGTTTGATGATATTTCTTTGTCGGCAAACTCTATATGAAACTTTCCGCCTTTAATCCCTACCTCTTTTAATTCTTTCTCTAGAGTAGCCGTTAATTTCTTTGACGCTTGCTTTCTTATCTTGGATATTTGTTGTGCCAAGACCAATAACTCACCCATTATTTTTTGAGATTCGTTTGTGAGTGAATTAACACGTTCGTCGAAGTGCTCTATATTTTTCAGCTCTTTTTGTATCTCATCACGTTTTAGGATTATCTGAGAGATATTCTCTCCATACTTTCTTTTTAGGTCTCCAATGAGATGAATTCTATCTTCAACAATCTCAAGTCTGCCGGAATCATAAACAAGATCAGAATTATAATCCCTTAAAGAGAAAGCGGCGTCCTGTATTTGAAGCATGCCCTTTTCGATTGACTTTGCTATATCCGTGAGCGAGGCGTCCACCTTCCCTGAGTTTAAAAGATCGTCTATTAGATTTTGTAGTGAACCCAAAACAGAGCGTTCATTTTCATAAAGGGTCCCATAGGCGCCCTCAGCCGTAGACTTAAGTTTTTCAGCGTTATTTAATCTTAATTTTTCTTCTTCAAGGCTCTCTTCTTCCCCTACTTGCAGCTCCGCTCCATCAATCTCGTTTAGCTGATATTTAAGATAATCCTCTTTCTCAAATTTGTCTTTCTGCGATTGCACAAGATCGTCAAGCTCTTTTTTAACTCCGAGATAGCTTTGATGCAGTTCCCTCAACCTGGAAACCTCACTGCTCGTCTCGGCAAAATTATCTAATATCTTTATATGATTTTCTTCCCTTAAAAGACTTTGGTGTTCATGCTGGCTGAATATATCCACCAGACCGCTGGTGATTTTTGATAAGAGGGTTAGGGTTGAGAGGCTTCCATTAATAAATACACGGCTTCTTGCGCCGCGGTATATCACTCGTTTTATCAAAAGCTCACCAGTGGAGGTATCAAAGCCTGAGGATTCCAGCCTTTCTTTGATCCCTTCATCTTCTGAAATATCAAAGAGGGCTTCTATATGAGCTTCTTGTGAGCCTGATTTGATATTGTCCGGGGAAGTCTTGTCGCCAAGTATGATGTTGACGGCATCTACAATTACAGACTTACCGGCGCCCGTCTCCCCGGTTATGATATTTAACCCGGGGCTAAGGCCTACTGAAAGGTCTTCAATTATGGTGAAATTTTTAAGTGTGAGTCCTAGAAGCATAGACTCTACTCAAGAAAACTTTTTAATATTGCACCTACTTCGGAATCTTCTAGTTTTTCAAGTGATCTCTTTTCAATTTGTCGAATACGCTCTCTTGTAAGCTCAAAGTATTTGCCTATTTCGTCTAACGTAAAAGTGGTTTCATAGTCTATTCCGAATCTCATCTTTAGAATCTGCTCCTCTCTTGGGGTCAGTGTGGAGAGTGCGTCTTTTATTTTTAATGCCAAAGTTGCTTTTGCTACAGCATAGTCGGGTATTGTTGAGACATCGTCGGGTATAAAATCCAGAAGGGTAGTTTTTTCTCCATCCAATACCGGAGAGTCCAGCTGAACGACTTCTTTTGTGGCCTCAAGAACCCTTTTCACGCCATCCACGGAGATGCCTGTCGCTTTGGAGATTTCCTCAGGAAGTGGTTTCCTCCCTATTTCTTTATTCATGATTGAACTGATTCTATGAACTTTAGAGGCCTGCTCTAAGACATAAACAGGAACACGTATAGTTCTCGTCTGATCCAACAGGGATCTTGAGATTGCCTGATGAATCCACCACGACGCGTAGGTTGAAAATTTGTACCCTTTGGTATGATCAAACCTCTCAACTGCCCTCATAAGTCCTACGTTGCCTTCCTGAATGAGATCCGGAAGCGGGAGCCCGCGGGTCATATACCTTTTGGCTATACTTACTACCAGTCTTAAATTGGCTTTTATAAACCTTTCTTTAAAACGCCTGGCCCTTAGAAGATAGACCTTCGATAAGAGACTCGAGCGTCTTATACTCTTTCTGGCAATTTCTTTATCAAGTTTTAAATTAGCGGAGATTGCCTTTTTCTTTCTAGAAAAATTCTGGGCTCTGCCACCGTTTGTATTTTTTTCTATGTTTGAAATAGTATTTTGAAGGGACTTGCTTAAGCTCTTTTCAAAAATAGATTCAATAAATATTTTAGCCTGTGCGGCTTTAATCTCACACCTTTTTATTTTGGCGGATACTTCTATTTCTTCCTTGGGAGTAAGAAGGGGTTCGGTGCCCATCTCTTTAAAATAAACTTGAAGCAGTCTGAACTCTTCATCGGGTGTAAACTTTTGTTTATCTTTGTCAGAGGTATCTTCTTTCGAGATGTTTTCTTTTAGATCAAGTTCCTTCTCTGAAAGCTCAGTTATTACTTTCTCATCTATTTCATCTTGGAAAACAACGTCCTGATCTAAGGTTTGAGCTTCTTTAGAATAATCCTCAAAGGAATTCTTTAGGCTCTTTGCGGAATCATCGGCCTTCTTTGATCGCTGTTCAACTCTCTGTGAAACGGGTGACGACTGAGCGTGTTTCTTTGACTTTAATCTTGCATGTCTCAAGACCATCCTCCTTTATAGATGGATTTACTCTCTTATCTGGCCCTCTCCTAGAACAATGAACTTAGTCGTTGTTAATTCTTCAAGTCCCATGGGTCCGAAAGCATGGAGCTTGGATGTGCTTATCCCAATCTCTGCTCCAAGGCCCAGCTCATAACCATCGCTGAATCTGGTCGAAGCATTGACCATAACCGTGGAGGAATTAACACCATTAATAAAGGCTTGTGAATTAGAATAATCTTGAGTAATAATGGACTCGGTATGCATGGATCCGTATTTCTCGATATGCTTTATCGCATCCTGCATATCTTCCACCACTTTTACGCTCAAGATGAGTTCTAAATACTCCTCAAACCAGTCATTTTCAGTAGCTTCTATAACTTCTGGAACGATCTCTCTTGTTTGCTCACAACCTCTTAACTCAACACCACTATCAAAAAACGCCTTACTTACTCGAGGCAAAAAAGACTCTGCAATACTCTTGTGAACCAGCATGGTTTCCATAGAGTTGCAGACGCCGGGGCGCTGAACTTTTGCGTTTATACAAATGCTTTCCGCCATGTTCTGATCAGCGCTTTCATCTACAAAGATATGACAAACTCCTTTGTAGTGTTTAAGAACAGGAATCCTTGAATTCTCAGAGACAAAGCGAATGAGTCCTTCCCCACCCCTTGGTATTATAAGATCTATAAGCTCATCCAGTTTGAGCATCTCGAGTACCGCATTTCTGTCTGTAACCGGAATTATCTGCACGGCGTCCCGGGGAAGCCCGCTTTGAGCAAGAGCGTCTCTTAGAATTTCTCCGATTGCAATATTGGATCTAATAGTTTCAGATCCACCCCTTAAGACCACGGCATTGCCTGATTTGAGACACAGCCCGGCAGCATCAGCAGTAACATTGGGTCTTGACTCGTATATAATTCCAATTACACCAAGGGGAATTCTCATCCTGCCTACTTTAAGGCCGTTAGGACGCGAACGCATGTGGAGAATTTCACCCACGGGATCTGTCAAAGCCGCAACCTCTCTTAGTCCGTTAGCTACTTTTTCCAGACGGGCATGTGTAAGGGTAAGCCTGTCTAGCATGGCACTTGACAAGCCTTTTGAGGACGCTTCTTCTACATCTTTTTGGTTTTCGTTTATTATGAAATCAGCCCTTTTTATAAGACCTTCCGCCATATTATAAAGGGCTTGATCTTTTGAGCTGGATAATGCTCTCGAAAGCTCTAGGGATGCACCCCTAGCCTTTCTCGCAATATCTGTAAGGAGATTAGTTAAATCAGTGTTCATTTGACTCTTTTTTGCTTTGATTGCAGACATTTAGACCAACTTTACACTTTACCGCTTAGTTAAGATAATAATACATCTCTCAATGAAAAGTCAAGCTTCTTTTTAATAATATACCTAGATAAAAAGTCAGAATAAATTAGATAGTTTGAGAATGGGCACAAGTACTGATTGAGAAGTGGAGAAGACGCTACAATGAGGTGAGGCCATACACTTCGCTGGTGGAGGCCTGGAAGATTTTAATGTTAAGTCTCTTTGCCAGACCCAGCATATTAATTGATCCCGAGACGTTAACTTTAGTCGTTTGAACGGGATCAAACTGATAATGAATGGGAGGGGCGGGACATACGAGATTATATATTTCGTCTACTTCAATATAAAGCGGCTGACATATGTCATGCCTTATAGCCTCAAAATAAGGGTTTGTTAAAAGGTGCTTTATCTTGTCCTTGGTGCCTGTAAAGAAATTATCAGCACAAACGACTTCGTCGCCTTCACTAAGAAGTCTCTCGCATAGATGAGAACCAATAAAACCTGCCCCGCCTGTTACCAGTATCCGCTTATGCATTAACTTATTCCCTTAGAATAGAGTAGCAAAACAAATCGGATTAATTTGAGGGAAGAGCTCCTCTTTTCTCCAGATAGGCAAGAAGCACATCTACTCCCTCTTCTAAAGAGAGCTTGCTAGTGTCAATTGTTATTTCAGGATTAAGAGGCGCTTCATAAGGGTCATCGATCCCTGTAAAGCCTTTGATAATTCCTTCTCTTGCTTTTTTGTACAGCCCTTTAACGTCTCTTTCTTCACATACCGCAAGTGGGGCATCCACAAACACTTCAACAAATTCACCCTCTTGTACAAGTCCCCTAACAGCGTCGCGGTCTACAATATAAGGTGATACGAATGCGGAAAGAACAATACAGCCGGAATCAACGAAAAGCTTTGAGACCTCTCCGATACGTCTTATGTTCTCACCCCTATCTTCTTCCGAGAAACCGAGGTCTTTGCAGAGTCCCATCCTTACATTATCGCCGTCAAGGATATATGTTCTGGTTCCCGTTGTAATAAGCTTTTTTTCAAGCTCATTTGCTATAGTGGATTTCCCTGAACTTGGAAGTCCGGTAAACCATAGAATAAGAGATCCGTGTTTATTTAGACTACGTCTGTCGTCCTTTGTGATCTCGTGCTCGTGTGGAATTACAAATCTTTCCATTAAATGTCTCCTCTATAATCCATAGATTATGAATTGTTAGTATTTGGTTATTTTGGGTGTTGATTTTATGTGAAATTACAGAAAGGTCAAAATTTCTTTCCCCTTGTTTCCCATTTTCCTCTAAATGTAATACACAAGGAAAGGGAAATCAATTCTACTCAGGAACTATGTTCTCAAAGAAATATAATCCTCAAGGGCTTTTGCCCATGCTCTGGGAGCGTTAATTCCGATCTGTTCTATTTTCTTATTTGAAAGAACAGAATACGCAGGGCGTTTGGCCTTGGCTCCGTACTCTGCGCTTGTAGCAGGTGTAAGCTCCGTCTTTAGTCCGGCAAGATCCAAGATTGTCTTTGCGAATTGATACCATGAACACTCACCGCTATTAGTGATATGGTAAGTACCAAAACCACCCTTATCGATTAGCTCGGCAATTGCCGCTGAAAGGTCTTTTGTGAACGTAGGGGCAAGCACTTGATCGTGGCGCAATCGTCCACTCTTGCAAACGCTCCGCAGTTAATAACAATGTCAGGTTTTAATTCGGTTATTGACTTATGTACGGAAGATTTATCCCTCAACTCTATTTGAGGATGATCCAAGGTGGCTATTTCGATGGCGGATTTGCTTTTAAACTCCTTAGACAAATCGCTGCCAAGCTGACCATTGCTGCCTATAATTAAAATCTTTTTCAGAACTATAGAGTAAATTCTCTTCGAATCGGCTCGGCTCCCGGCTCGTTTGATTTTCTATTCGAGCTTATCATATTCAAAACAGCGGGGATCATAAACAACCCTGCCCAATACACTCTGAGCAGGGAATTAACCCTCTATATTTTAAAACAAAGTATAGATAAAGGGAGCTACGGCTGAGCCTTGCGCGAATACAATGAGTAGTCCGAACAACAATAAAATGAAAAGCATGGGCGTAATCCACCACCACTTGTTTTGAAGAAAAAACTGTAGCAGCTCACCTACAATGCCCATCCTGTTAGTTATGTTTTTAAAAAAAGCCATTAATAAACCTCCTCCCTCTGAAAAAACGCTTAACACTGAATCTATATATAACCAAATTAGTTGTTCTTATTCAACTTTATTTTTTGGCGCATACTTCTAATTCTAACATTGCTCTGATCAATGGTGGCGTAAAAATTATTTCCCGTTTTTAGTTACCAGGTAATTGCCCAACACAAGTAAATCCATCCCGCTTGCGCTAAAGGAGCTAAACGCCTCGGCCGGAGTATTAACTACCGGCTCTCCTTTTAGATTAAAGGAGGTGTTTAATAACACCGGAACTCCGGTTGCGTCTCCAAAGGTTTCAATCAATTTGTAGTATTTGGGGTTAGTATCTTTTCTAACCGTCTGCAGCCGTCCAGTGCCGTCCACGTGAGTAATAGCCGGCAAGATTTCTCTTTTCTCCTCACGTACGTTCGTCACATATAACATAAAGCGGGCCGGATAGTGTTTCTCCGGTTCATCAATATCAAAATACTCCCCAGCTCTATCTACAAGGATTGAAGGCGCGAAAGGCCTGAAAGGTTCTCTGAATTTGATTTTCACATTTACAATATCTTTCATCTCTTTACTTCTGGGATCGGCAAGAATACTCCTGTTACCCAAAGCGCGCGGTCCCCATTCAAATCTACCCTGATGCCAGCCTATTACCTTGCCGTTTTGAATGCTGTCCACAACACGCTCGAATAATTTCTGATCATCTTCGACCAGTTCGTAGGGAATGCCGTTTTCTTTTAAAAATGCCTCTGTATCAGCCGGGCTGTGTTCCTCTCCCCAGTAGGCATGCTCCATTATAAAGTTTCTAGGTTTTCCGAGTATTCCGTGATAGCCGTAGAGTGCGGCGCCTGTTGATGCCCCACCGTCGCCTGCTGCGGGCTGAATATATATATCTTCAAAGGGTGTCTCAGAGAGAATTTTTCTGTTAGCCACACTGTTAAGAGCTACCCCGCCGGCCATACACAAATGCTTTAGTCCGGTTTCTTTGTAAACATAATTGGCCATCTTGACCATTATCTGCTCTGTAACCACCTGTATGCTGGCAGCTATGTCCGCATAATACTGGTTCTGCCTGGCTATCTCCTCATAATTAGAGGGTTTCTCCCCAAAATACGAAGGGTAGCCGCTCGCGTCAGTGAAGAATTCAGCTTTCGGGTCTCTGGGCTCGCCAAAGAGCTTTTCAAATTTCTTTGTAAATGTTTTGTCTGAAGAATAATGGAAGGAGAAGTAATCCATATCTAACTCAAATCCACCCTCTTCATCCACATTAACTACCTCGTAGACTTGATCTACATATTTGGGCTCGCCAAAGGGAGCCATCCCCATAACTTTATATTCACCCTCGTTGACTTCAAAGCCTAAAAATGCTGTAAACGCACTGTAGAGCAGCCCAAGTGAGTTTGGAAATCTTATTTCTTTTAACAGTTTTATATCCGTCCCGCGTCCTATGCCCAGGGTTGCCGTAGTCCACTCACCCACTCCGTCTACGGTAAGGATTGCGGCTTCATCAAAAGGAGAACAATAAAAACTGCTTGCCGCATGAGAGAGATGGTGTTCGCTGAACAGGATTTTAGACGAGTCAACGCCGAGTTTGCTCTGGAGAAGATGCTTTATCCATAACTTATCCCCCAGCCAGGTAACCATAGCTTCTCTAAAGAGCTTCATTGATCTTGGAAATGTCTGCATAGTGCAGAGCAGGAGTCTTTCGAATTTCACAAAGGGTTTTTCGAAAAATACGATATATTCAAGATCCTCGACCTCAATCCCTTCCAGATTTAGGCAAAAGTTGATAGCGTTTTCAGGAAACTCAAAGTCATGCTTTATACGGCTGAATCTTTCTTCCTCAGCCGCGGCTATAACAACGCCATCTTTAATAAGCGTTGCGGCAGCGTCGTGAAAATAACAGGAAATCCCTAATATATACATATATTTACTGCTCCCGATTAAATATTGACTTAATTTAATCCCCTATCTTAATTTAAACTTATAGGAACTTTAGATTATGAGATGTAAGATTTACTTGAGACTAAGATTGTCTAACTGCCCTCTCAAGCGGGGTAAGTTCTTCATCTTCTTTCTTTTCATGCCATCCATGGTGTTCTTTATTCTTTATTTCCAGTGGGTCGGTAAATAATTTTAGCATCAACGCAAAAGGACAAAGAAGTATAAAATAAAACAAAGTAAGTATTACCCTGGCGTTGAAATCCCCTATAATCTGGGCAATCTTTTTCCATCCTTCCCAAAGCCTTCTAAAGAACCCCTGTTTTTGTGTCGAAGTATCGCCGCTTTTATTTTTTTCAGATTTACTCAATTGATATTTATCCTTATATATCCTCGATTTATTGGTCTTTTATAAAGAGGTACAAATTTACCAGAAATTTAGTTGGTTGAATAGCGCAAAACTAAAATTCATTTAATTCCAATTAGTTAAAGCTTCGCTATCTCACTTACAACAAGCGGTTACAAACTCAGACAGCCGGGGTTTTTAAGAATGCCCACAGCGGATTTATCCAGCCAACTCCTCTTTATTTAGATATCGTACCATATTATTTTACCGGTCATGATTATTAATAGTCTTTAGAAATTGCCCTTATAAACACCCAGGATATTATAGAGGCTATCTAGCTTTTGTTATTAGCAGCGGATTTGACAAAACCTAAAATACGGAAAAAATTAAGGGAAAAATAATCTCGGAGGATTTAAATTGGAACGCACATTATCTATTGTTAAGCCCGACGGAGTTGAAAAGAACGTTATCGGGGAAATTATTTCACGATTTGAGAAGAACGGACTAAAAGTTGTCGCACTAAAAAGAATAAAGCTTACTAAATCAGACGCTGAGGGTTTTTACGCTGTGCATAAAGAAAGACCGTTTTTCGGGTCTCTTACTGATTTTATGTCCAGAGGTCCTGTGGTTGTATTGGTTCTCGAAGGAGAGAACGCAATCTCAAAAAATAGAGAGATTATGGGAGCGACGAACCCTGAAGAAGCAGATGAGGGCACAATCAGAAAAGACTTCGCAACCAATATTGAAGAAAACACGGTGCACGGCTCTGATTCCCCGGAATCAGCAGACACTGAGATAAAATATTTCTTTAACGCCCTTGAGATTACAGGGTAGTTAATAATTGCGGGAACAAGGATAAATCCCTCTTTAATTTGGTCATAGTAAGCTTGCTTTCCCAGGTAACAGGTATTGAGGCTTTATGTAACAACGACCGATTGCGCGCTTGCTTGCAACCGTTTCCCTTTTTCTAAGGGAGACTTTAATGTTCCCTCCTTAGAAAAAGGAGGGCTAGGGTGGATTTTCTTCAAATAACCTTTCCCGGCAAACCAACAATCCCGCCAGGGGGATATGCATGGCGGATTATCAAATTCCCTGTATGGAAACAATACCGGTTCTAATTACCTAACCGAGGCCGTTTTCTTTATCTACACAAGTATTAAACACTGCCCCGAAATGGTTGATAAAACTTTTGACCACGTCTTTCATTTGAACTTCGGTGCCAAGAGTTTCTTCCATTGAAGTCACCCGCACATCTGAGATACCGCAGGGAACAATCAGGGAAAACCCCTCAAGATCGGTACTCACATTAAGAGCCGATCCGTGCATGGTAATACCGTTTTTTACCGACACGCCAATTGAGGCAATTTTCTCACCGCCTGTCCAAACCCCGGGATAGCCTTCTCTTCTATCGGAATCTATACCGAATTCAGAGAGGAGATTAATTAAGACTTGCTCTAAAGATGTTATGTAAGCCTTCACTCCCAAATTAAAGGCTCTAAGGTCTATGATAGGATAAGCTACAAGCTGACCCGGCCCGTGGTACGTAAGGTCTCCACCGCGCTCGGATTTGTAAACTTCAATTCCTAACTTCTCTATTTGGCCGACAGGCAAAACGAAGTTGTCATCGTTTCCGAACCGCCCGTTTGTAATTACGGGAGAGTGCTCAAGTAAAAACAAGTATCCGCTCCTGCCATTTGAGAGTTTAATCTTCTCATAAGCCTTCTGCTGGATAGTAAGCGCATCCTCGTAGCGGATTTGATTAAGGTATTGGCAAATGACTGTATTTTTCGGCTTGTCCATATACGGCGTTATTGTAATCTATTTAGCGAGCTTTTCCCAAAGCTGCCTTGCCTAAAGGACCCTACTTGAATATAATCCCAATAACATCTTTTCTTCTCTATAGCGGTACTTTAAAATTTAAGAAATGAAACAAAAAACGTCCAAAAAAGCAGGATCTGATGAGTTTACAAAGGAAATTTCATCCGGAGAAATAAGCCCTATATATATTTTCAGAGGGGACCAGATCCATCTTATAGAGAAAGCCCTCCAAGAGTTAAAACACGGAGTTCTCGGAGTTGAAGATGACATGAACTATATCGTGTTTCATGGCGACTCCGCATCGGCACAAGAGATTTTAGAAAGTGCGGGCACGGTGCCGATGTTTACCAACAAGAAGCTCATAGTGGTTAAAAATGCCGAGAAACTAAAGGCAAAGGAGCTGACCTCTCTTGAGCCCTATCTTGAATCGCCCAGCTCATCGGCATGCGTTGTGCTTATTTTTTCAGACGGGAAGGCACCTAAGATTAAGAAAAGAAAGCTGCCCACTTTCGACTTTAGTCTTGAAAAAGGAAATACGGTGTCCGCGGTTAGAGAAGAAGCGCGCAGACTCGGATGCAATATAACTGCACGGGCCGCTCAGACATTGATATCCCTGGTAGGCGAAGACCTAAAAGAAATCCATAATGAGCTTGAGAAGCTGTCTCTTTACCGTATAGAGGGAAAGGAAATAGATATAGAAGACATTGAGAAGCATACGAGGAAAGCGCAGTTTGGGGATGTGTTTGCACTGATTAACGCCATATCTAAACGCAATAAAAAAGAAGCTCACAGGGTGCTCTTGGATCTTGAGGAGCAGGGGGAAGAGCCGCTATCAGTGCTGAGCAGGATAACATGGCGGTTTAGGTTAATATGGAAGGCAAAAGAGCTTACAGACAAAGACGCTCCGAAGGCAGAGATATTAAAAGAGCTTAAAATGTCTCCCGGGGCTTTTTACTATCTGAGCCAGGACCTCAACAAATACTCCTACGATGACATTACGCGGATAATAGGGCTTTTCTCAGAGTGCGACAAGAAACTGAAAAGCAGCTATGTGCCTAGAAAGTACCAGCTTACAAAACTCGTCGCGGAACTCTTTAGCAAATAGACGATAGCATCCCTCCTCTGCCATTCTGAGCCGCGGGCGCTGTCATCCTGAGAGAGTGAAACGACCGAAGAATCTCATCTTCACCATTTAAAACAAAAGAAAGATTTCTCGCTTACAACTCGAAACGACGTGTGTTTTGTAATCACACTGCCCAATAACCACCGTCATCTCAACCATAGGTAAGAGATCTGGTTTTTACCATTCTGAGCCAGGCGTATAAAAAGAGGGGAATCTAGCTGGTATAAAAATATCGGGTTTGAGAGAAAAGAAGCGCCGTTTACGCTTCAGATGAAAGCGCGGATACTCTTTTT
>Ga0209633_10003335_pt1 | contig 14894 bp, 12 predicted proteins | sample Cruoilmetagenom1_FD_187290 | JGI IMG/M metagenome (GOLD analysis project Ga0209633, IMG submission 187290) | Oil polluted marine microbial communities from Coal Oil Point, Santa Barbara, California, USA - Sample 1 (SPAdes) (version 2) | ecosystem: Environmental > Aquatic > Marine > Oil seeps ... | reverse complement strand
TTGTCCAAAAAAGTGGATATGGCTCTAAAAAACAAAATGGAAATTATATTTTGTTTTGGAGAGGTATTGGAAGACAGAAAAAATGGTGATCATTTTAAAGTTGTAGAAAGTCAAATAAAAAATGCTTTGTTTCATTTAAATTCAGAAGCTTGGCAGAATATAATTTTAGCATATGAGCCTGTCTGGGCAATTGGAACGGGCGAAACCGCTTCACCTGAACAAGCGCAAGAAATGCATGCTTTTATACGTGGATTAGTAGCCGAAAGATATTTAAGTGATGTTGCCGAAGAAGTTTCCATTCTTTACGGTGGAAGTGTAAAACCGGCAAATGCCAAAGAAATTTTTTCAAAAGAAGACGTAGATGGAGGCCTGATTGGCGGAGCAGCATTAAATGCTGATGATTTTACTGCCTTAATTAAAGCAATTTAGCTAAGGTATTTATATCAATAATATCTTTGATCTTAAAATAACGACCTACTATTTTAAAAAGGGTAATTATATAATTTCAGAAGGCTACTGTTCAAATAGAATACTATGGTTTATATTTCCTATGATTTTAAAATAGATTTCGTAAAACCAAATGTTCTTCCCCTGCCTTATGCTATAGAAATTCTCATTGCTGAATTGGGAGAAGCGGGCTTTGAAAGTTTTCTAGAAACTAAAAATGGTACCACCGCCTATATTCAAAAAAAGGATTGGCATGAAACTTTGCTAGAGAAAGTTCAAATTTTAAACTCTGATGAATTCAATATCTCTTATGAGATAGAAGAAATTGATCAAGTAAATTGGAACAGTGAATGGGAAAAAAATTTCGAAGCGATTCAAGTGAATAATTTAGTAAGTATCAGAGCCCCGTTTCATATCAATTCCAATCTAAAATATGACATTGTGATAGAACCAAAAATGAGTTTTGGAACTGGACATCATGAAACCACCCATTTAATGATTCAACAATTATTAGATCTGGAATTAGATGGAAAAAGTGTTTTAGACATGGGCTGTGGAACGGGAATTTTAGCCATATTCTCTGAAATGAAAGGCGCTAATAAAATTGATGCCATTGACATTGATACATGGTGCTATGAAAATTCGCTAGAAAATGCAGAAAAAAATCAATGTAATAATATAACTGTTTATGAAGGGGATGCTTCCTTACTAAAGGGAAAAAGATACAATGTCATCATCGCCAATATCAATCGTAACGTACTCCTTAAAGATATTGAGGTTTACTCAAATAATTTAACGAAAAATGGAGTTCTTTTATTAAGCGGATTTTACAAAGAAGATATCCCAATTATTGAGAAGGAAGCCCAAAAAAATAATCTGTTTTTAGAAAAAACATTAGAAAAAAATAATTGGGTTTCATTAAAATATGTAAATTAGCAACATATTTTCTATACACTTTTTAAACAAATAACGTAATGGGCACGAAAAAGAAAACCCATGAAGAACTTGATATACTTGAAAAAGAGGTAGACTTGTATGAAATCGTTTTATTTAATGACGATATAAATACATTCGATTTTGTAATTAGTTCACTTATAGATGTTTGCGACCATACTTTAGAACAGGCTGAACAGTGCACAATATTGGTACACTACAATGGAAAATGTACGGTAAAATCTGGAGAATACAAAGAATTAAAACCTCGATGTACAAGACTGCTAGGCCTTGGACTTTCAGCCAAAATTATGTAACTGATATTGCAAAAACCACATCTTCTTAGATCTGTGGCTCTACAAGCAGACTAAAAGGAGAATTTAACCTTTAAAAAAAGTCGATTATTCAATTAGTGCTATGCTCCAAGAATAGTATCCGACTTAGGCGAAGACGAAGCCACAGTTATTACAAATTTAACCTAAGAATATGGCTTAGGGCACGCACTTCGTCATCCTATTCCTTTTAAAATAAGTTTAACATTTGCCCAATACTAATAATGTATATTTGCGCAGCAAAATTTAATTATAAAATTATCTGGTATGAAAAAAGTATTTACTCTAGCGATGATACTCGTTGTATTTATTGCATTTTCTCAAGCTCCTAAAACAATAGCGCCTGGGCAGAATGCTATTGCAATGCGATATGCAGAAACTATTTCCATTGAAGATTTGAAAGAAGATCTTACAATACTGGCATCGGACGCATTAGAAGGCAGAGAAACAGGGAAACGAGGTCAAAAAATGGCAGCGGCATTTATTAGCTCCCATTATCAGGAACTAGGGCTTGAAGCGCCTGTAAATATAGGTGGATCTAAAAGTTACTATCAAGATGTGAAATTAAAAAAAACAAAGCCTGGTGATATTTATTTGATTGTGAACGGCAACAAAATGAAAAATATTGAAGATGGTATTTTATATTACGGGTCTGAAAAAAATACGAAAGAAATTACTACGGAAGTCGTTTTCGCAGGAAGTGGCAGTGAAAAAGATTTTAAAAATATAGATATTAAAGGAAAATCTGTACTTATAGTTAATGCTGATATGAAAGGCCGAGTAGAAGCCAACAGGATGGCCAAAGAGAAAGGTGCAACTTTTATGTTTATAGTTCGTACAGACTCTGATCTTAATTATAAGGCCTTTATAGAAAAATATTCTAATTATTTCACTACCCCTGTTATGTCCTTAGAAAATGGCGATAAAGAAAGTAATGATAAATTAGGTGTTATTTATGTAAGTCCTACTTTGGCTGGAGAAATTTTTGATCAGTCCTTTGATAGATTAAAAAAATCAATTGAGGCTTCTGATGCCGGTAAAAACAACGTTCTTAAAAAAATAAAATCTAAAGAAGTAAGATATAAATTAGATTATGAAAAAATAACAATAAACTCTGAGAATGTATTGGGATATTTAGAAGGAACTGATTTTAAAGATGAGTTGGTGGTTATAACTTCTCACTATGACCATGAAGGAATTAAAAATGGTGAAATTTATAATGGAGCAGATGACGACGGTTCAGGTACCGTAGCAGTAATGGATATTGCTGAAGCGTTTGCCCAAGCAAAGGCAGACGGTAATGGTCCGCGAAGAAGTATTCTTTTTATGAACGTAACAGGTGAAGAAAAAGGCTTGCTAGGCTCATCTTATTATGCATCTCACCCTATTTTCCCCTTAGAAAATACTATTGTCAATTTAAACATTGATATGATTGGCCGGACGGGAGACAGAGAAATTGAAACCACAGATTACGTCTATTTGATCGGGGCTGATAAATTATCTTCAGAATTACATGATATTAGTGAGAATATGAATAAAACCTATACTAACATGTATCTGGATTATACTTTTAACGATGAGAATCATCCTGAAAGGTTTTATTATCGTTCGGATCATTGGAATTTTGCTAAAAATGGAATTCCAATCATTTTCTATTTTAATGGAGTACATGTTGATTATCACAAACCGACAGATACTGTAGATAAAATTGAGTTCAATATGTTACAAAAAAGAACGCAATTGGTTTTCTATACAGCTTGGGAAATAGCAAATAGAGATGACAGATTAGTTATTGATAAAAAGCCAGAGATGAAGTAGGTCTGGCCTCGTCTATCATGTTCGGCTTCTTTGAGAGATAAAGGACTGAAAATATTCTTTTCGGTAAACTTTTTTTATTGTTGTTTGTAGAAATAGATTTTAATTTAGTGTAATAAAAAAGACCACACACTTGCGTGGTCTTTTTTATTTATAAGTGACCCCGACAGGATTCAAACCTGTAACCCTCAGAGCCGAAATCTGATGCGCTATTCAGTTGCGCCACGGGGCCGATTTATCAACTCAGTAATTCTTTTACAACTGTAGAAATTGCCTTACCATCAGCCTTACCTCCCAATTGCTTGGATGCAATGCCCATAACTTTCCCCATGTCGCGCATATTACTTGCTCCAGTTTGCGCTATAATTTCTCCAATTGCTTTTTTTATTGCCTCTTCACTTAATTGTTGCGGCAAAAATTGCTCTAATATTTTAGCTTGTGCAATTTCCGGGTTCGCCAAATCATCTCTTCCTTGTTCAGCAAATATTACAGCACTATCTTTTCTCTGTTTCACCAACTTCTGAACAATTTTTAACTCTTCGGCTTCACTCAATTCTATACCTCCACCACTTGTATTGGCCAATAAAAATGCTGATTTCAACGCTCGTAACGATTCCAAGGCCACTTTATCTTTAGACTTCATGGCAATCTTCATCTGCTCCATCACTCCTTTTTGTATACTCATAATAAGAATTTTAACGGGCACAAAGATACTCAATGGATTTAGCTTTTAGAGAATTTTACTCAATTTATTTTTTTAAAAAACAAGACAAAATTTTCAAGAATAAACTTAGAAGCAGATAAAAAATTTGACATGAAGAAAGGGAAAAGTATGAATGAACACTCATAACTTTGTGTATTACGTAAATCCCCAAAAATATATATTATTTCACATTTTGTGTAATTTCTTTTACAACATCATAAACCAAATAATTCTCATAGCCTTTCCGTAATAAAAAATTCGTCAGTTTTTGTTTTTTTTTAAAATTATTTGGCTCAGAAAGTAATTCATATTTCTTAACTGCAAGAAATTTTATCTTGTTATGATATTCTTCGTCATCAACTTCCTTTAATGCCGTATCGATGTTATAATTTGAAATATTCTTTCCTTTTAATTCTATTTCAATTCTTCTTTTTCCCCAATTCTTAATATTGAATTTTCCACGCGCAAAACTTTTGGCATAACGTTCTTCATTTAAGAAATCATTTTCCATCAAATGTAAAAGAATCAGCTCACTGGCTTCAGGTATCATACGCATTTTAAACAGTTTTTCTTCCACTTCCTTATGACATCGCTCCTGATAACTGCAATACCCTTCCAACCTCTTTTTTGCCTCTGCCACCGTATATGTTAACTTTTTATTTTTCAAACCACAAAATTTTACATTTATATAAATACGCTCTACATCAAATTTAAAAAACTTAAATCTACATAATTATGTTGAAGTATCATCTTTTTTTATTTTCTTTTATTTTTATCTTTTCTGTAAACTCTCAAAGCACTATCATTAAAACTCAAAATTTTGATGAGACTGCTCCTTCATGGGGATTTACAACGGATATTCCCTTTTTTGATCATGGTTCAGACGGTTTTTTCGGTGTGCATAATGGTGATAATGATGATGACACAAATGACACTGGAATTTCAACGAAAGCAAGTTCATTAAATTTTATAAATATTGAAAACGATTTTTTATTTATTAACGATTTGAACGACGAGGGAGACAACGGAACCAATAGTAACGCCGTTATCCTATTCAATGATGTAGATCTGGGAAATTATCGAAATGTGCATATCGCTTTTGATTATGAAATTGTTGACTTTGGAACTACTGATTTTATAAAATATGAAATTATAGAAGATGGAATATCTACACTCGTAGAAGAGCTTCCAAAAAACGGTACAGACTCCTCTTTTATCAACATAAAAAATAGTACAAAAATCCTGTCTTTTAAATTTATTATTAAACAAAATGGTCAGTCTGATTTTGCTGGAATTGACAATATAACAATTGAAGGGCAGTTATTAAACCCATGTAACGAACTTTTGATCTCTGAATATGTCGAAGGAAGTTCTAGCACTTCTCATAGAAATAATTTTATTGAGATCTATAACCCGACCAGTTCTGCTATTACTTTAGATACTTATGACTTAACCAAATATACCGGCAAAAGTACAGTGGTTTCGAATGTTTTGGAACTCACCGGGATAATTCCGGCGTATGGGACATTTTTGATAGAAGATAGCAAAGAAAACCTCGCTGTTACTGCCGATCTTTCCACTAACAATGCTGTAATGGATTTCACAGGCGATGACAAAATCGCTCTGAGAAGTTTTAACAATATTATTGATCTGATAGGAGTAATTGGAGATTCGATAAACTTTGCCAAAGATGTTACCTTAAGAAGGAAAAGTAATATACAAAATCCCAATAACCAGTTCAATTATTCGGAATGGGATATATATGATTTAGAAGAGCTCGGAAATATAAATACACATGTCTCTAACTGCAGCGGACCCATTCCGGAAATTGAAGTCAGTGGAAACTATCAATTAATTACTGATGGAAGTAAGAATACTTCTTCCAAAAACAACACTTATTTCGGAACCGTTTCAATTGAATCTGAAGATGAAATAATAAAATCCTTTTACATTAAGAATTTGGGTAACTCGGCACTAAATATGAGTAATATATCACTAACAGGAGATATCAATAATTATTCAATTTTAACGGTTCCACCCAATAATATTCAACCCTTAGATTCATTCGAAATATCGATCCGTTTCATACCAACAACTAAGGGAATTAAAACTGCCGTTGTAAATATTGAAAATAATGATGATTCAGAAAATCCTTATGATTTTGTGATACAGGGAGAAGGTAGTAGCGAGACCGATAGTCCACTAATGATTACTCAATATTATGAGGGGACTGGCAATAACAAATGGATTGAAATTACTAATATTAGTGATTCGCCAACGCTAGAAAATACCTACTTTGTAGCTCTCTTTTGGAATGAGGATGCTAAAAATCCGATAAATATAAAACCGAGTAGAAATAAAGCCATTCCTGCTTTGGTGGCTGGCGAAATTGTAAAATATCAATCAACACTAACAGTTACCGAACCCGATTATGCTTTAGATGGTAACGAAATAAAATCGAGTATATGTAACTTTACTGGTGATGATATTCTTATTATTAGTACTACCAATGATATTACCTCTTGGGAAAATCGGCTAGATATTATTGGCGCAGATACACTTTGGGGAAAGGACATCAGCTATTTGAGAAAATATGGTTGTGAAGTAGTAAAAACAAATACTGGATTTAACCCTTTGGATTGGTTCATTTATGAAATAGTCGAAATCAATAATGCTATAGTTGACAGTAACCTAAGAATTGGAAATCATTTTATAGGAAGCACCTCTTTTACTACGGATAACATCTGGGATAATGGTATACCCGATAAATATAGAACAGCTATAATCAATCAAAATTTTGACACCTTCGAGTTAGGAAATTTGGAGGCGTGTAACCTAATAATTAATCCTGGAAAAATAGCGAGTATAAAAGCCAATAATTATATTGACATCTTTAATAATTTAACCGTAAATGGATTTCTAGAAATTCAACATGAAGGGACATTATATATGGTAAATAACAATGGTGCTGTGATAAATAATGGAAAAATAAAAATTCATAAAACTACAACTACCTTAAAGATAAATGATTATACTTATTGGTCCTCTCCCGTAAAAAAAGCCGAATTATCATCTGTTTTTGAGGCGTCACCTCAAAATTCATTTTACAGTTTTGAAACAAAAAATTATTCTGACACTAATTATGATAATCTTGATGACGATGGAAACGCTTGGGTACCGGTTAGTGGTAGTATGGAAGCAGGCAAAGGTTATACTGCCATGGCACCCAATACAAATCCTTTTATTGATAAACAATCAGTTATTTTTGAAGGAATTGTAAATAACGGAATAATTAATGTACCTGTTGATTTAAGTAACGACGATACGAACGATAATGACGACTGGAATCTAATTGGTAATCCATATCCAAGCGCCATAAGTGCAGATCTATTTTTAAGTGACAACTATAATAAGACTCTTCTTAACGGGTCGATTTATTATTGGACACACAACACCTCAGCAAATATCGATAATGATAATAATCCATACAGCTCCGATGATTACGCCATTTATAATATTGGTACAGGAGGTATAAAGGCAAACTCACAAGGGGAATTGCCAACTGGCATTATTGCAAGTGGGCAGGGATTTTTTGTAGAGGCAATTCAATCCGGAAATATTATGTTTAAAAATGAGATGCGCTTGAAATTGGGAAATGATAATTTCTTTAAAACCGAATATATTAAAAATAAAGAAATTCAAGAGAAGGAAAAAGTGTGGCTGAATATATCCAATGATCAGGGAGCTTTTAGTCAAATACTCGTTGGGTTTATGGCTGAAGCAAGTAAGCGAATAGAATCTAAATATGATTCCCCCAGACTAGATGGCAACAAGTACCTCTCTTTCTATTCCATCGAGGACAATCAACATCTCGCCATACAAGGAACCAATTCGGTTACAGGGGAAGAAGTTATTCCACTTGGATTCTCCTCTTTAATTAAAGAAAAAATTACTCTAAAAATTGGTATTGACCATTTAGAAGGAAAGCTCATTGAAAGAGATATCTTCCTGGTAGACAAATTATTGCGAAAAACACATAATTTAAAAATAAGTGATTATTCATTTAGTTCGGAAGAACAAGGAATTTTTGATGATCGTTTTTACCTAAAATTCGGTAGTTCATTGCTATTGAATGAAGAACTGATAAATATTAAAGAAGAATTGATTGTAAACCGACAAAAGGATTTATTTAGTATAAAAACAAACATTAATTCTATTCTGGAATCGATAAAACTATTTGATATTTTAGGAAGAATTGTTTTTATTGCAGAGCCTTATCAAAAGGAATATTCTTTAAATCATCAGGAATTACAATCTTCGGGAATTTTTATCATATATGTGGAACTTTCAAATGGGAAAATACTAACAAAGAAAGTAATAAAATAAAAAACCTCTAATTCATATTAGAGGTTCTTATATTTACAGAAGCGAGTATTAAATACCAGGGTGATATTTAAATTTTTGACCACCCACAGAAGCCTCAGCCATCAAACCGCCTTTTCCTTTGGTAAATATTGATACCCCATCTTTATACTTCATATCTACTGAAGTTCCAGATTCAAGAGCAATTGCAGAAGCTTGTCCTGAAAATTTCAATTTACCAGCTGTGAAATTATCTAATGTTCCCTTATTCTCGAAAAATATAACCTCCATATATTGTTGTCCACCGGCTTGTGCACCAATAGTTGCCTGTGACATTTTTGACATACCAATCACTACTTTATTTTCAAAAACAAGACCTTTACCAGCCGCACCACCAATTCCTAAACCCCCTTTAGTAATAATAGGGAATACAACAAATCCATAAGCGCTGTTAAAGTATTGTTTCAAATCAGGGTTGTCCTTCATAAATCTCTTAATTGCCTTTGCTGTTTCCTCTGCAAGCTCAGCATCTTTAGGATACACAACTGAAATTTCTGTTTCTTCAGAAACAGCATCTTCAACTGCTTTTTCATCCACCGCTTTTTCTGTTGCATTCTCTTCACCCACTACCTCTGTAGAAGATTCTTCAGTAGCAACTTCCTCAATAACAACTTCTTCAGATGTTACTTCTTCTTCTTTTTTATCATTCTTACAGGAAAATACAATTACACTTAAAAGCATAATTGCAATAAAAGTTTTAAATAGTTTCATAGTTTAAATATTTGATTATTAATTTATTTTTGTAAAGTTAAGTATTCTACAGCATTTAAGATTCTTTAAAGGTCGACTTTATTATCATCGATTGAAAAATCCACAACTTCATCCATCTGTCCAACCTTATAGAGATCTCCACCAGCAATATTCTCAATGATTTTTTTAAGTTCATCATCCGATATTTTATTGGCATCATATGTAATCTTGCCGCTCCCTTTTTTAAAACTAACTTCTGCAAAGGACACCCCTTCAGTTTTGTATAACTTCGATTGGATTAGTTTAGCACAACCTATTTCACAAGTCATTCCTGTTATCTCAACCTCAAGGTTTGTCAAATCTTTAGACTCCTCATTATTCTCTTCTACCACAAGAGGATCAACTTTCTTTTCATTAACATTGCAAGAAATAAATAAAGAGCTCAGAAATAAAACAAAAAATATTTTCCTTATTATTTTCATATAATTATTATTTTTTAACCAGTAACAAAATTATGAAATATTAGTACAAATAATAATATTTGTTAAATTTAATTTAGGGGTCTCTAAATTTACTTGATTATTTTTTTGTGCATTTTCTATAGTTAACAAAGTTAAAAATATTGACACGAATTTACATCAGACCTTATCATAACACAATTTACATGTTGGCATATCATAAGTATTCGGAGATCCGATCCTATTTTATTTAGATTTATTGATCAAATAAATCCCTAATAAAACGAGACTTCCATAAAACATCTGACTTATATGTAATTTTTCACCATCCAGTATACCCCAAAAGATAGCAACAAATGGAATTAAATATGTTACCGAACTTGAAAATATTGGTGAGGATATTTGTACAAGCCTGTTAAATAAGGTTTTTGCAAGAGCAGTTCCAAAAACTGAAAGAATTACTATGTACCACAACGAATTTGTAGTGGTTTGTGTTTCTTCCAAATAAAAAAAATCGGTAAACCATAATATTACAATTGCCGGTATAGTTAAAAAAACAAAATTACCCGTCGTAATAGTTAAAGCATTTAGATCATTTAAATATTTTTTAATAATATTTACATTGAAGGCATATCCTATCGATGAAATAACTACCAAAACAGCATAATAGTAATTCTGGTCAGGATTAATTTCTGCCCCTTTTAAAATTAAAAATAACGCCCCAATTAATCCAATAAGTATTCCCAGAACTTGTTTCCTTAAAAAATGGAATCCATAGAACACTGCGCCTACAATTAGAGCGTTCAGTGGAGTGAGTGAGTTTAGTATAGAGGCAATCGAGCTGTCAATTTGTTGGATGGCATATGCAAACAAAAAAACAGGAAAAAAAGTTCCAACCATTGATGTAATAAAGATGTGAAACCATTGTTTCTTGGATATTTTAAAAAGAGATTTAAATCCTACTAAAAATAAAGTGATGCTGGAAAAAATTATCCTCAGAGATCCAACCTGAATGGGGGTTAGATCAATCAGAGCTTTTTTTATTAAGATAAATGAACTACCCCATATAAGGGATATAATAATTAGTAAAAACCATCTTAACTGTTTGTTATTCATTAATTTTTATTGTCAAATAGATTAGCATAAGTTTATATTTAATTGCATAGTTATTAAATTTAAATCAAATGAATCTAATTTAAACGTTTCGAATATTCTCATTATGAAAATCATTTTTTATTACCTCTTATTGTAATAATTCTAGAAAAGTTAAAATTTCAAATAGAATAATTAACAAATTATCAGGAATTTGACAAATTTAGTTGATCCGTTTTTTTTGCTCAATGAGAAAAAAGTATTACATTTGCACCCGCCTAAATTAGATAGGTTATTTATATAAATATTAATAAAGCGAAATATATACTTATGTACGCAATTGTAGAGATAGCAGGGCAGCAGTTTAAAGTAGCAAAAGATCAAAAGGTTTTTGTAAATCGTTTACAGGAAAAAGAAGGTTCAAATGTTAATTTTGACAATATTCTTTTAATGGACGATGGAAAAATTACCATTGGCGCCCCAGCTATAAAAGGAGCAGTAGTAACTGCCAAAGTTTTAAATCACTTAAAAGGTGATAAAGTAATCGTTTTTAAAAAGAAACGAAGAAAAGGTTATAGAGTAAAAAATGGTCATCGTCAATTTTTAACTGAAATTCAAATTGAGAGCATCTCTGCGAAAGCTCCTGCAAAAAAGACTGCCCCTAAAAAGGAAGAAAATAAAGTAGAAGCAAGTAAACCTGTTGCTAAAAAAGTAGCTCCTAAAAAGACAGCAGAACCTAAAAAAGTTGAAGCTAAAAAAGTAGCTCCTAAAAAGACAGCAGCTCCTAAAAAGACAACAGCTCCTAAAAAAGTTGAAGCTAAAAAAGTAGCTCCTAAAAAAGAAAGTCCAAAAAAATAATCTAAAATTTTAAATCATGGCTCATAAAAAAGGTGTAGGTAGTTCTAAGAACGGTAGAGAATCAGAATCGAAACGATTAGGAGTTAAAATTTTTGGTGGTCAGGGTGCAATGGCTGGTAACATAATAGTTCGTCAAAGAGGCACGCAACATCATCCAGGTGAAAATGTGTATATGGGTAAAGACCATACATTACATGCACAAGTACATGGTATTGTTAAGTTTACCAAAAAAAGAGATAATAGATCATATGTTTCAATCGTACCGATAGAAGCATAAGTTCATCGATCAATAAAGAAATTTAGTCTATATTGAAAATTATAGAAAGTAAAACCCTTAAAATATTTTTTAAGGGTTTTGTTTTTAATAACAAGATATAAACTCGTTTTTTACGAATAAAAAAAGTGAAAAAAATATGGTATTGGCATTTGAAAAAATGTCAAGATTTACTATGGCTAGGATCTAGTGTTAAAAGGTATAAAATTCATTGGTAATTCCTCTTAAAGCTAAATCTTTTGAGTATATTTGCGCGTTTATTCAAATAAAGATTAATAAAATTAGATAACTAATGCAAAACAAAGGACTTATAAGGTTATTTGCAATCACACTCAGTTTGGTTTGTATATACCAACTGTCATTTACGTGGTTCGCAAAAAATGTAGAGAAAGATGCCATTATTTATGCAGAATCAAATGCTACGGGTGACGATTCAGATGAATTGGCGAAATTAGAAAGAGCATACTTGGATTCTGTGGCTAACGCCCCCGTTGTAGATTTAGGATTTACCGAGTTTACTTATAGCGATGTTCAAGAAAAAGAAATAAATCTTGGATTAGATTTAAAAGGAGGTATTAATGCTACTTTGGAAGTGTCAGTTAAAGATATTTTAGTAGGTCTTTCCAATCACTCTAAAAATCCAGTTTTTAATAACGCATTGGTTGCAGCGAGCAAAGCTCAAAAAAATAGTGACAAGGATTATTTGGAACTATTTTTTGAGGCATTTGATACTGCTAGTAAAGGAACAGTAAAATTAGGAGATCCAAGTATTTTTGGTAACAAATCATTAAAGGATAAAATTAACTTCAAAATGACTGATGAGGAAGTTAAGCCTATTTTAAAAGAAGAAGTTAAGGGATCCATTGGGACTGCTTTTGAGGTTTTGAGAAGTCGAATTGACCGCTTCGGTGTTACCCAACCAAACATACAACGTGTTGGAGAGTCAGGAAGAATATCGATAGAGTTACCTGGAGCTAAAGATATTGATCGTGTAAAAAAATTATTGCAAAGTACGGCGGAATTACAATTTTGGGAAGTATATACAAATCAAGAAACAGCTCAATTTTTCATATCTGCTGATGCCCTTTTGGCCGACATTATAAAACCTGAGGAGAAAGAAATAGAAATTGATTCTACCTCTAAAGAGGATGATGAAATTGATGCACTTTTAGGAGAAGTAAAAGACTCTGTGGATATCTCTGTATCGAATCCTTTAAGGAGTATTCTATCCATTCAATTCCCTAGATCACAAAATGATATAAGCTCAATAATTGCATCTGCGAATGTTAAGGACACTGCGAAAGTAAATGAATATTTGTCCATGCCGGCAGTTAGAAATTTATTGCCAACTGAGATGAAATACGCAAAATTTGCTTGGGATGCCAAACCAATTAACAATACTGAGCTAATTAATGTTTATGGAGGTGAAGTAATTTATCTCTATGCTTTAAAATCAAACAGAGATGACGTTGCTCCAATTGAGGGAGATGTTATTTCGGATGCGGCTCAAGTATTTGACCAATTGGGTGCAAATCCTGAAGTAAGCATGACCATGAATAGCAAAGGCACTAAATTATGGGCTAAGATGACTACGGCTAATGTTGGGAAATTCGTTGCGGTTGTTCTAGACGATTATGTTTATTCAGCCCCAAGAGTTAATGATGCAATAACCACTGGAAGAACTTCTATTTCCGGAGGAAGTATGACTTTAACAGAGGCGCAGGATCTAGCGAATGCATTAAAATCAGGTAAATTACCAGCTGCAGCACGTATAATAGAAGCTGATGTGGTTGGAGCTTCTCTGGGCCATGAGGCTATACGAAGTGGTACTTTATCATTTATCATTGCTTTGATACTCGTATTAATTTGGATGATTGTATATTACGGTAAAGCAGGTATTTTTTCAGATACAGCTCTTGCTTTAAACATCCTGTTTATTTTTGGGGTTCTGGCTTCATTTGGAGCCGTACTAACGCTTCCAGGTATAGCGGGTATTGTATTGACCATTGGTATGGCGGTAGATGCCAACGTGCTTATTTATGAAAGGATTAAAGAAGAATTAGTTAAAGGAAAAGGACAGAAAGAAGCTATTTTCGATGGTTTTGGCGGTGCCTTATCTTCAATTTTAGATGCAAACGTTACCACCCTGTTAACAGGTATTATTCTTTATGTGTTCGGTACAGGTCCTGTAAAAGGATTCGCAACTACCTTAATTATAGGTATCATCACTTCTTTATTCTCTGCAATTTTTATTACCAGATTATTGATCGAATGGTATATAAGTAAAAAAGGCAATACGCTAACGTTTAACACCAAAATTACAAAAGGATGGTTTGAAAGTATCAATGTCGACTTCTTAAAAAAGCGCAAAATTGCTTATATGATTTCTGGTATTATTCTTCTGGGAGGAATCGGATCATTAATGACCAATGGATTAAATTATGGTGTAGATTTTAAAGGTGGTAGAACGTATACGGTGAGATTTGAAAATACTGTTAGTGCTCCACAAGTTGCAAGGGATTTGAAGGATGTTTTTGGAAGTTTGCCAGAAGTCAAAACTTATGGAACTTCAAATCAATTAAAAATTACGACAAAATATAAGATAGATGACAACGAAATAACTGTTGATGATGAAGCTCAGCATTTACTTTTTGATGGTGTGCAGAAATATTTACCGGATGGAACTACTTATGAACAGTTCAAAATAGGAGGGGAAGAGAACGATGGGAATATTGGTGTTATGAAATATATGAAAGTAGGACCTACAATTGCAGATGATATTAAACAAGCTGCATTTTGGGCAATCATTGCATCACTAGTTGTAGTGTTTTTATATATTTTAATTCGATTTAGAAAATGGCAATATAGTT
>Ga0209633_10003334_pt1 | contig 14895 bp, 15 predicted proteins | sample Cruoilmetagenom1_FD_187290 | JGI IMG/M metagenome (GOLD analysis project Ga0209633, IMG submission 187290) | Oil polluted marine microbial communities from Coal Oil Point, Santa Barbara, California, USA - Sample 1 (SPAdes) (version 2) | ecosystem: Environmental > Aquatic > Marine > Oil seeps ... | reverse complement strand
GCACATGGACTGGGTGCAACTCACCACCTTCCTGTTGTTCCTGACCTTCTATATCCCCTGCGTCTCGACCTTCGCCGTGATGCTCAAGACCATCGGCCGCAAGCAGGCCTTGTTTTCCATCTCATTATCGGTAGGGGTGGCACTGTTGGTCAGTGGGGTGATTCGCGTATTGCTGGAAGGGGTACGTCTGTTTAGCGCTTAAGACACAAAGCAAGGCACCCCCCTCATGAGCGCTGGATTAACCGACACTCAGGCTGATTCCACCCATTCAATCCGCCAAATAGTATTTTCCTTCACCAAACAAACAACCGTGCCCGGTATAAGAGCGATACTTTGCAGGTCTCCCGTTAATAGAGAAAGCAGGTTGGGGATAAACGGCAGGTGGCTGGTGATCAGCGTATCCTGTTGCCAACTCTCGATTTCCGGGATCAATGGCCGCGGATCGTCATTCGGTTTCAGGCCGGAGCGCTGTTGCGGTGCAACATTCGGCGCCATAATCTTTGTCATGATTTCCGCAGTCTGCCGGGCACGTGTCTTTTCACTATGAAAAACCTGTGAAAACAACACCCCCTGCAATGCCAGGCGTTGCGCGAGTTGCTCAATGGCGATCCTGCCTTCAGGGGTAAGACCCTGTTGTGGGTCAACTTGCGGGCTGGCGGCCTGGCCGTGGCGCATGAGATAGAGTTTCATATGACAAGATGTATCCGTAGATATGCTAGTCTTGTTTTGGTATATAAAGTGTTGCCGTATCAGAGTCAATTATCTTAGCAAATATCCCTATACAACAACGCAGTTATTTCAACACATAAATGAATGCATCAGAGGAAACCACGATCAGCTGCCCCTATTGCGGGGAAATCTTCACTACACTTATAGACATCAGTGCTGGAAACCAGCAATATATCGAGGACTGTCAGATCTGTTGTTGCCCTATCTTATTTGCGGTTGAAGTAGATACGGGCGGTGAAGTGCAACAAGTCTCTACAAGGCGTGAGAATGAATAAAGACGAAAATCAATACCAACCGATCTCCTGTGCTCTCTATAGCGAATACGAACTGGCCATAATGCATCGGCAACGAATCAAGCTGGTCTGGCATGAAGACGGACAAACCCGCCTTGCAACCGTCACGCCCATTGACTTAAAAACCAAAAATCATCAGGAATTTCTGATCGCCGAAGATCACCAGGGCCAGAACCTGCGTATCCGTCTTGATTACATCCGTTCACAGGATTTTATTGATTAAAAAGGGGCGCATCCCGCACCCCGTAACTCTTCCCTGAACGTAAACTCGCCTGTTTTTATTCCTTCCGTGTAAACTCTCTTTCAGTTCAGAAATGTTACAGAATATTTTTGAATGTTTTATTACACCACCGTTAAACGAATGTGATATATATTAATAATGCGTATCGGTATCGACCTCGGCGGAACAAAGATGGAAGGCATTGCCCTGGATGATCAGGGGCAGGAGTTGTTCCGCCATCGCATCCCCACCCCACAACATGATTACCAGGGTACGCTGGATGCCATCACCGGTCTGGTTCTACTGCTGGAACAGGAAACCGGCCAGACCGGTACCGTCGGCATGGGTATCCCCGGTACCATTTCACCCGCGACGGGTCTGGTGAAAAATGCCAACTCCACCTGGTTGATTGGCCAGCCCTTGACTGAGGCCTTGCAGGATAAACTGCATCGCGAAGTGCGCATCGCCAATGATGCCAATTGCTTTGCCGTGTCCGAAGCCACCGATGGTGCGGCCAAAGGTGCGCATGTCGCCTTCGGGGTGATCATCGGCACCGGAGTCGGTGGCGGCATCTGTATAGATAAGATACCCCTGGTCGGCATCAATGCCATCGGTGGTGAATGGGGCCACAACTCCCTGCCCTGGCCACGGGATGATGAACGTCCCGGTCATGCCTGTTTTTGTGGACACCCCGGCTGTATCGAAACCTTTTGTTCCGGCACCGGTTTTGTGCGGGATCATAAAGAGCACGGCGGCAAGGGTGAGACCGGACAGGAAATTGTCGAGCTGGCCTTAAAGGGTGATGAGCAGGCCGAGCTAAGCTTGCAACGCTACGAAGATCGTCTGGCCCGCGCCCTGTCATCCGTAATCAATATCATCGACCCGGAAATCATTGTCCTCGGTGGTGGCATGTCCAATGTAGAACGCCTATACGACAATGTTCCCAAACTGTGGGGCGAGTATGTGTTCTCCGACAGGGTCGATACCCGCCTCGTCCAAAACCAGTACGGTGACTCCAGTGGCGTACGTGGCGCCGCCTGGCTATGGTCCAAGGAGTAAAACGGACTTTATCTGTCACAATTCTTTAATACATCGATCAAATTAGTTTCACACTTCCTGCCTAGGCTTGAGGCTGTTATTTCATTCTGAAAAAACAGTCCATTTTATTCAAACACTCAACTCTGGTTAGGGGAATAATTACACATGTCACACTATAAACTCATGGCAAGTGCTTTCGCCGTTGCTTTGGCTGTCACAGGCGTCTGCAATGCCGACGATAACAAATTTGATTTCGAACCCATCGATTCTTCAGCCAACAGCGCTGACTGGAATCCCGCTGCACCCTGGAAACTACCCGAAGGCTTCACCCAGCGCGTAGTTTCCGATGAATCCGCACTGAATATCTATGACGGTGGTCGTGACGACTGGCATGACATGAATACCGCCAATGAAACCGGCCCACAGGCGGGCCGTTTTATGTACCGCACCCATGAAGTACGTGGCGTACCTGAAGGTGGCGCCGTGTCGGTTGTTGATCTCAAGACGGGCGAAACCAGGATCCTGGTACAGGATATCAGCTGGACTGCACTGGACGGCATTCGCTGGACACAATGGGGAACTCTCGTGTTTGCCGAAGAAACCGCTGGAGGCCGTTTTTTCGAAGTCATCCTCGATCCCAATGATCGCATGAAGGCCATCAAAGTCATCGACCGTCCTGCGGTTGGCCGGCTGGCCCATGAAGGTATCGATATCGATGCCGCCGGTAATGTCTATGTTGTCGATGAACACCGTGGTCGTTCAATCGGTTGTGAAGGCAACGTGCCTTGCGGTGGTGGTGTTTACAAGTTTGTACCGGACACCTACGGCGATTTGTCCAGCGGCGCATTGTATGTCCTTAAAGTAACAGGTCCTGATGGCACCGGGCAGGGGGAATGGGTCGGCCCTATCGATGCTTCGCATGCCCGCGAATCCGGTTCGGACTTCGGTGGCCAAAGCTACCAACGTCCGGAAGATCTGGAAATCATCGACGGCACCTTGTATGTCGCCGTGACCGAAGGTCCGCGTGATGAAAAGGGCAAGGAGCACTATGAAGGTCGTGTCCTGTCTATCGATCTGGATGCCATGATGGTCAAGAACTTCATCAAACCTGACGTCAATGTCCCGGTTGAAATCGGCAAACCCGGTGATGCCGGTCATCAATCCGGTTTTGACAGTGTCGATAACCTGGCCGAAACACCCGATGGCCGCCTGATGGTCATCGAAGATAACAAGCCATCTGACATCTGGGTTGCCAGCAAAAAGACCAGCAAGTTTGGTGCTGCCAAAAAGGTGGAACTGTTTGGCTCCCTGACTGACCCCGGTGCTGAAGGAACCGGTATCTACTTCAGCCCGCAGGATCCTGACACCCTGTATGTCAATGTTCAGCACTCGGCGGCTGACGATGGTGATGCCACCTGGGCTATCAGCAAAAAGCGTCGTGGTCGCCACGACCGTCACGACCACTAGTCAATCAACAATATTGACAAAGGAAGGGGCTGCATTGCAGCCCCTTTTTTATGCCCGGCCAATTGGCCTGTACCCCCACCATCACATAACGATCATCCAACCTTTAAAAATCTGTCATATAGCTTAACCATACTCCACCAAGATAGTGTGGCTGTAAGCGAGCACATCCACCCAACACACAAAATATTTTTAAGTGATATGCAACACCAATATATAGAACGGGAAACCGGACAAATTAAAAATGAAACCCTGTTTGCCGACAGGATTGTCAACCTGATGTATTCATCGGCGCGCGAGTATGCACCGGTATTATTCCGGCTTGCCGTTGGCAAACGCATGTCCGGACTGCTTGGATTTTTCAATTATGATCTGAAGATCGGCGCCTTTGTCTCAGGCAATCAGGGCTTTTTGAAAAAACTCGGTGTCGATACGGATGAGTTCCTGGATCCGCCCGCTGCTCTTGATACCGCCCGCAAGGTCTTTGAAAGAAAAATCAAATACTGGGATTGCCGCCCCATGGCTGAGGATCCGCAGCAAGTAGTATCGCCTGCCGATGCCAAGGTCCTGTTTGGCTCTCTCAAACAGCAATCCTCGCTGTTTATCAAGGAAAAGTTCTTTCACTTTGAGGAACTGTTGGGAATAGATAAGCGCCAATGGTTATACAGTTTTACGGGCGGTGACTTTGCGGTGTTTCGCCTGACCCCGGAAAAATATCATTACAACCATACCCCCGTCGCCGGACAGGTTATAGATACCTATGAGATTGAAGGCGATTACCATTCCTGCAACCCGAATATCGTGGTCAGCCTCGCCACACCCTATTCAAAAAACAAGCGCGTCATCACCATTATTAACACCGATGTGCCGGGTGGCTCCGGTGTCGGCCTGGTCGCCATGATCGAGGTGGTAGCCCTGATGATCGGCGATGTCGTCCAGCAATACAGCGAACAAAAATATGACGCGCCGTTAACCGATATCGCCAATTGCTTTTTGAAAAAAGGCGTACCCAAAAGCCTGTTTCGGCCGGGCAGCAGCACAGTTGTGCTGTTATTCCAGTCCGGGCGTTGCCGTTTTGAACAGGATCTGATCAACAACATGCATAACGTCAATGCGGTTAGCCGCTTTTCATTGGGCTTTGGTCATCAACTGGTGGAAACAGAAGTCAATGTATGCTCGGCCATTGGCAGGTCAGCGAAGCACGGTTAACAAATGGTTTATTAATCTTTATTGTGGAGTAAACATCATGTCATCCATCATATTTATTTTGGCCTTGGGAATCATTTTCACTGCCATCCTGATCTGGGGCTTTCGCACCCTGCCCGGTGAACGTTGGCAAATACTCGCCACTATTCCGTTCATGAAAGGGGCGGATGGTCAGTGGCGCGGACTCAACCTGACTTACTACGGCCTGATTACCGCCACGGCCTATATTATTTCCGTTGCCCTGCTGTATGTCCTGCTGGGATCAATTCATATCCCCTTCCTGCTGATTTTCAGCCTGGTATGCTTTACTTTGATGGTTTGTGTGCCGGCATCGAGTCTGATCGCTCGTATCGTCGAGAAAAAACGCCACACCTTTTCCGTGGCCGCAGCCTTCTTTACCGGCGTGCTGGTGATCCCATTCATTATCTGGGGCCTGAATCAAACGATTGGTCAGAGTCTTAATCACCAGATTGCCTTCATCCCGGCCCTGGCCGCGATTAGTGTCATCTATGCTGTCGGTGAGGGACTGGGTCGGCTGGCCTGTATCAGTTTTGGCTGTTGCTATGGCAAGTCGCTCTCCGACTGTCACCCGTCGGTACAAAAGATTTTCGATCGCTGGGCCTTTACCTTCCTGGGTAACACCAAGAAGATCGCCTACGCCAGTAATATGGAGGGCATCAAGGTCCTGCCTATTCAGGGTCTGACCGCCATGCTGTATGTGGCGACCGCCCTGGCCGGGACCTATCTGTTCCTTAATCAAATGTTCCTGGCCACCTTTGTCATGACCATGCTGGTGACCCAGTTGTGGCGACTTTATTCGGAAACCCTAAGGGCTGATTATCGTGGTCAGGGTAAGGTCTCCGCCTACCAACTCATGGCCATTATCTCGACAGTATATGCCGTGGCCATCGGCTTTTTTATCAGCGATGTACCCCATCCGGTACCCGATTTATTCGCCGGCCTGGATCTGCTTTGGCAGCCGGCCATGATCATCTTCCTGCAAGTCATCTGGTTGACGATTTTTGTTTATACCGGCCGTAGTGCGGTGACCGAATCGAGCGTCGCAATCAGTGTCTGCCGGGACAAGATCTGACAGGACCATAGACATCATGGACAATAGTCCAACCGACATCGTGCTGAACAGGCCGACACAGGCAACAACCGGCGCCACAGGCGATCCCGTGATCAAGCCATCTAACAGTGTTACATCGATTGAAAAATGGCTCACCCGTCTGATGCTCAACGCCCTGAACCACACGCCGATTTTCATTCAACTACCTGACGGCAGCAGGATCAGCCCGGCTGGGAGCGACCCGCAACTGGGCATGATTATCCACAAACGCCGTTCGTTGTGGTTATTCATTAGCAACCCGGCACTGTATTTTGGTGAGGAGTATGCCAAAGGCCATATTGAGGTAGTCGGTGATCTGGTCGATTTTCTTATCGCGGTGAATCAGGCCCGGCCGCCCCTGCACAAAATGAACTTTTTCAATCGCTATGTTGTTGAGGGATTTAACCGCAAACGGAACAATACCTTTAACAAGTCACGCAACAATGTCTATCACCATTATGACATCGGCAATGAGTTTTATAAGTTATGGCTGGATGAAAATATGGTCTATACCTGCGCCTATTTTCCGGCGCCCACCGCCACACTGGAACAGGCGCAAACCGCCAAGCTGGACTATGTTTGCCGCAAACTCAACTTACAGCCCGGCGAGACCGTGGTTGATGCCGGTTGCGGCTGGGGTGCGCTGGCCATTCACATGGCCAAATATTATGGAGTGAAGGTAAAGGCCTACAATGTTTCACATGCACAGATAGTTGAGGCCACTGCACGCGCCAAACAATTGGGAGTCAGTGATAAGGTTAGTTTTGTCGAAGACGACTATCGTAATATCAGCGGCAGCTTTGATGTTTTTACGTCGGTGGGGATGCTGGAACATGTTGGCACCACACATTACAAAACCCTGGGGCAAGTGATTGACAACAGCCTGACCGATAAAGGCCGCGGCCTGTTGCACAGTATCGGCCAAACCGAGGCCTGCGCCATGAATCCCTGGCTGGTCAAGCATATCTTCCCTGGCGGTTATGCTCCCACTCTGAGGGAGATGATGGGTGTATTCGAACCCAGAGGCTTCTCCATTCTCGATCTGGAAAACCTGCGGCTGCATTATGCCAAAACCATCGAGAACTGGCTGCAGCGCTTTGATCGCCGGCAAGATGAAATCCGGCATATGTTTGATGAAGACTTCATCCGCACCTGGCGACTATACCTCGCCGGCTCCATCGCCACCTTCCGCAAGGGCGGCGCGGAGTTATACCAGATCGTATTTTCCCGCGAAGCGATGAATGACATACCATTAACTCGCGCGCATTTATATAGTGACGTGGTTGATACCCGCCTTGACAGAAAGGCCTGGCAGATTGTGAACTTATAATACCTGCCAGCGATATACAGTTACGATAAGACATAACCGGGTGGGTAAAATCCTGTCACACACCCCCATTTACAATTAATTATCCGACCACACCACTGACGGGCAAGTCAAACCAGAAGCTTGTGCCCTTGCCTGCCTCGGTAACAAAACCGATTTCGCCATTGTGTTCCTGCACTATCGCCTTGGCAATATAGAGACCTAAACCGGTTCCCCTTACAACATGCTCGCGTTTGTTACCAGCTTGTTCAAAGGCATGGAAAAGGCGTGACTGGAATTCAACCGGTATACCGCTACCATGATCGGTAATACTGATACGAACTTTATCCATTTCTTCTGTCACTGCTACCTCAATCTCATCATTATCTGCACCATACTTCGCCGCATTCGATAACAGGTTGGCAAGCACCTGTTCGATCCGGTGCGGATCGGCATAGACATAACAATCATTAACGCCCTGTGTTAGCCTATATGTCGCCCCAAAGCGGTCGGCATAACTTCTATAATTATTCAAGGCATGTTCAACAAGCGGTATAAGATTAACCTTCTCTTTATGAAATTCAAGCCTGCCAAGATTCAACTTTTGCATATCGAGTAAATCATCAACCAACTGGCTAAGATGCTCTGCATTGTTCAGCGCCAGGCCGGCAATTTCCTGAGTCTTTTCTTCAAGTTTACCTGTTACACCATTGGCAATCAGTCCCAGGCCACCGCGGATTGCCGTCAAGGGGGTACGCAACTCGTGATTGAATAGTGAAACAAACTCATCCTTGGCCTGTTCTGCACGCTGTCGCCGATATGCCTCACGGCGCAATATCCAAAGTGCGATTAAAATAATGGTGGCAAACACACAAAAGATCGAAAATGATTCTATGACAATACGCTTCAACTCTTGCTGGAACAGTCCTGGTTCATGCAAGGCAAGCACATGCCATCTCGAATTGGGCACAGCAAGCTCGGTGAGAACCCGTTTTAATTCCGCCGCTTGCAGGCGGTAATCGTCACGAACCCAGTTGATCCGCGCACCATCCGGCGTCACTTCAATCAGGTTGCTTGCCGCCTTGTCAACCAGGAGCAATTGGTGGCCGGGGATCTGGCGACCTTTCAGCAAACGGCCAAGAAAATCGGCATGAAAACTGATAAAGAAAACACCTTTCACATTGTCCTTCTGCCATGGTGAAACAACATCAAAATGATATGCCACCGGGTTGGGGTGGATACGGACTTTATAATTATTCGAAGTCAGAATATGTCGCGTATCTTCCAGACATAGATCGCCTAACAGGCCATCGAAATCATCGATGACCGGGCGCATTTCCTCATCGAGTACGGTGATCGTAAAATAATCGGGGAAGAACTGCTTGGCACGACGATGCAGATAGACAAGGTTTGCTTCTGTCGTCTCTTCATCCGTGACGACTTGTGCAAGGGTCTGCAGGTGCTCATTGGCAAAGACCTTAACCATACGCTGCCTTTCGGCAATAAAATGCCCCACTTCAGTTGCCACCCCGCTGGCCACCGTCCGGACATTGGTCTGTTGAAAGATGTGGAACTGTTGATAGCGGGTCAGACCATGATAAACCAACAGAAGCACCACCAGCGCGAGAAACAAGAGGGACGCAAACAGGGAGAGATGAAAACTGCGGTCGGCCATTACATATTTATTGACGTGTGGATCCGGTTTTTTATTAAACTCTGGCAAAAATAAGCTTAAAATACGGAAATTCCTGTTAATGAATGTAAAGCATTTTGAACAATATGCAAGACAAACCTGTCGGTATTTTTGACTCCGGTATCGGCGGGCTTTCTGTGTTAAAAGACATCCGGAGCCTGCTGCCCAATGAAGAGTTGATCTATATTGCCGATTCGGCCTTTGCGCCCTACGGCAATAAACCGCTTGAATTCATCCGCCAACGTTGTCATGACTTGACACAATTTTTGCTTGAACAGAATGCGAAGGCCATCGTCGTGGCCTGCAACACCGCAACCGCCGCTGCCGTAGACAGGCTGCGCCAACAATTCACCATACCGATCATCGCCATGGAACCGGGAGTTAAACCGGCCATTGCCGCGACAAAATCAGGCATTGTTGGCGTACTGGCCACAGAAAACACCTTAACCAGCCAGCAGTTTACTGACTTGTTACATCGGTATGCCGAAAATGTAAAAGTGATCAGCCAACCCTGTCCGGGTCTGGTGGAACAAATCGAGACAGGTAAATTTGATACACCGGAAACACGTCGATTAATCCAGCGATTTACCGCTCCCCTGCTGTCAGCAGGCGCCGATACCATCGTGCTGGGTTGCACCCATTACCCGCTGATACACAAACAGATTGCAGACATCCTCGGCCCGGCCATCACAATTATCAAAACCGGTCACGCCGTCGCACAACAAGTTAAGAGTGTCATGACTGAGCAACAAATTTCATCCCATTCCAGCGACGTGGCTACCATCACATGCTGGACCAGTGGTGAAACTAAGCAAGTACAGCCGATCGTATCAGCCATCCTTGGCCAGGTGGTCCCGACGCTCTCGCTACCTGGATTTTCATAGCCCTTAGCCATGCAGACCAAGATACAAAATCCCAACAACGACAGCTGTCGAATCGGTATGTGTGGCATTAAAAAACCCGGCCGAAGCCGGGTTTCCATTCTAAAAGCTATGCAGGATTACACTGTCTATGGCATACCAATCTGTTGGCCACTAGCGGACCAGCCCATCATGCCGCCACGCAGGTTGTAGACATTTTCATAACCATTCTGGGCGAGGAACATACAGGCCTGTGCGGAACGGGCGCCACTGAGGCAAACCAGTACGACGAGCTTGTCCTGTTTGATCTCCTGGATGCGCAAGGGGATGGTGTGCATGGGCATCACTTCTGCGCCGGGGACCGTGCCCCTGACCACTTCGGCAGGCTGGCGAATATCCACGATCTGGATATCGGCATCCTGGTCCAGCATTTCGGCTAATTGGGGCGCCTCTATCTCCTTGATACTTGAAAACATACTCATCTCCTGTGCATTTTGAGTTTGAGAGCAAGTATATTAGCTTTTTCTAATATTTCAAGTCCTGCCAATACCGCGATTGCTGCATTTTTAAACAAAATAAATCCCTGCGAATTACTTTCAAGGGCCGGGTTAAAGGATTTTCCCGTCAGGGCCGAAAAGATAATTATGCCCACAGCGGGATGCTCACATCACGGGCCAAATGCACTAGAATAAAAGCAACGGGAGACTATTTTGAATCAAATCAATACCCAAAACACTGAAGAATTGCTTGCCGCTATCAACCTGCTGGCCGGCGCCGCCCAGGCTGGCGCCAAAGGCATCCTCGCGCAAGCTGCGTTTAATGTCATGAAGGCCTCGGAGGCCGTGGCCAAGGCGAAGGGCCTGGAACTGGATCAGGGTATTCAGGATGCGGCTAAAAATGCCCTCAATAACGCGCAGTCGACTCTCCTGGATGCTTCCCAGATTCCGGGAGCCATGGATGAAGCCAGGCAAGACATTATAACGGCCAAACAAAAGCCCTATGAGATAGCCGAAAAATTATAATCGGGATTGTTTTTGCTCGATAATGAGCTTGGGGTCGATCTTCCCCTTCAGCATATCCAGTAGCTCTATTGACATGTTCTTGAGCCGCTTCAGATCCATATTTTCGCTGGTGGAAATACTCTTCACTGTCTTGGGGCTAATCATCACACGCCACAGGTCCATTTCATCAACATGTAAATAGAAGGCCCGCACTGCTTCCAACTCATCAGCCGTAAAATCGTCTTGCAGGCTGTCATCAGTAAACATTTTTTCCAGAAACTGCTTCAACGCCTTTAACTGATCATCCAGTTTATGAAACTTGCTCAAGGAGCTTTTTTCCACAGCCATGGCGCCGGTATACCAACTGGTAATGGGTGCCACCAGGTTTTTTAATTGTTCTTTCATGCTGATTTTCTTGTCCCGGTTTTAATTATCATGGTCGCATCGTTCAAATATTAAATCCCACACCCCGTGTCCGAGACGTTTTCCGCGTGCCTCAAACTTGGTTAGCGGCCGATATGCCGGTCGCATGACAAAAGTGCCCTCATTTGAGGTATTGGCAAATCCTGGTGCGGTTTTCATGACCGCTAACATATGCATAGCATAATCTTCCCAATCCGTCGCCATGTGGAAGATTCCAGCCGGTTTTAACTTTTTGTGCAACAAGGCCACAAAGTTCGACTGGAGCAGGCGCCTTTTGTGGTGGCGTTTTTTCGGCCAGGGATCCGGGAAAAACATAAAGACCTTGTCCAGCGAGGAATCGGCCAACATGGTTTCCAGCACCTCTACTACATCGGCACAAATAACACGGACATTAGTCAGGGACTGCTGTTCTACACGTTGCAACAGGCTACCCACACCGGGATGGTGCACCTCGATGCCTAGAAAATCGGCCTCGGGCTGGGCCGCCGCCATCTCGGCCAGGGCCTTGCCGTCACCAAAGCCGATCTCCAGATAGCGCGGCGCATGACGACCAAACAGGGCATCAAGGGCCAGTGGCTGCCGGTCAAATTCGAGCATGTATTTCGGGCCCAGCGTATCGATGGCCCGTTGTTGGGCTATGGTCAGGCGACCTTCACGGCGCACGAAGCTGCGGATATGCCGCCACTTGCTTTTGTCGACCATGGGGTTGCTCACTGGCTTGTCAGAGAACAGTAAGATCAGGCAATCGCACCTTCGAGCGGAGATGATGCACTGGCATACCGTTTGCGCGGCATGCGCCCGGCCAGGAAGGCCTCGCGGCCGGCCTCGATGGCCTTTTTCATGGCCGAGGCCATTAATACCGGGTTGCGGGCGGCGGCAATCGCCGTATTCATCAACACCCCGTCACAACCCAGTTCCATGGCCACAGCGGCATCAGAGGCGGTACCCACCCCGGCATCGACCAGCACAGGCACTTTCAGCTCGTCGATAATGAACTGGAGATTATAGGGATTACGCACCCCCAGACCGGAGCCAATGGGCGCCGCCAGGGGCATGACCGCCACGCAGCCCATGGCCTCCAGCTCCCGGGCGATGATCAGGTCATCCGTGGTATAGACCATGACCTTGAAACCGTCTTTGATTAGAACCTCGGCAGCCTTCAGGGTCTGGCGCACATCAGGGAACAGGGTCTTTTCATCCCCCAGCACCTCCAATTTAACCAGATCATGGCCATCCAACAGTTCACGAGCCAGGCGACAGGTGCGCACCGCATCCTCGGCGTTATAACAAAAGGCAGTATTGGGCAGGATGGTGTATTTGTTCGCCGGGATGGCATCCAGCAGGTTCGGCTCATCGGGGTTTTGGCCGATATTCGAGCGGCGTACCGCCACGGTGATGATCTCCGCGCCACTGGCCTCGGTGGCCAGGCGGGTCTCTTCCAGATCCCGGTATTTACCACTGCCTACCAAGAGGCGTGAGTGATATTCCTTACCGGCAATTACCAGCGGTGTGTCATCAAATGCAATCTGTGTCATGGGGTTTCCTGCTATGAATGTCCCGGCGTGTACTGAACGCGGTCTAAATTACGAATTTTGAAAGGGCGGATTATACCTGAAATATGCAGCGTCTTGTTGATGGCATCTTACCGGGCGCGGCAGCCACCAGCATGACTTTTTAACCACCGCCAACAGCATGGACAACTTCTACCCTGTCCCCGGCACTCAAGGCATGTTCGACATAAGTGCTGCGGGGCACGATTTCCAGATTGACCTCCATCGCGATACGGCGTCCCACCAACCCCATTTGCTCGACCAATTGGGCAGCGGTGAAACCGTCAGGCACGGTTTGAGATTGACCATTGACTGTAATTTCCATGGCGCTAGCCTACGAAGGAACGGCAAACAGGTCAATTGCTATCTGGCCAAAGATACACCAAAATGACAGAATAATTACAAAGTACAATTATGGAGGAAGGGGAAATTATGAAGGAAACAACCGAATATACCATTGACGCCAGAACAGTCAACACACTGGACGGCCTGTTCCGTGAACGGGTCAGGCTGACGCCCGATGCCATCGCCTACCGTAGTTTTGATAAAACCAGCAAACAGTGGCTTGACTACAGCTGGCAGGACATGGCCGACTATGTCTCACGCTGGCAAAGTGCACTGCAAAAACTCAAGCTCGTTGAAGGCGAGCGGGTCGCCCTGATGCTCAAAAACAGCCCGGACTGGGTCGCCGTGGATCAGGCCGCACTGGGACTCGGGCTGGTGAGCGTCCCCCTCTATACCGATGACCGGCCCGACAATATTGCCTATATCCTCAATGACTCTGCCAGCCAGGTACTGGTGCTGCAGGATGCCAACCAATGGAAACAACTGGCCCCCCTCAAGGCCGAGCTGAAGCAGATCAAGCAATTTGTCATCCTCGACTGGGATGGCTCAAGTCCGCTGGCCGATGCCGATAAACGGGTCGTCGCCGCCAGCCAATGGCTGCCGGAACAAGGCGGAACACTCCATGAACGCGAAGGCGAGCCCGATCAGCTGGCCTCTATCGTCTATACCTCCGGCACCACCGGACGCTCCAAGGGCGTCATGCTCAGTCACCGCAACTTCCTGTCCATCTCCGAAGCTGCCTATACCAGTCTGGAAATCTATAGCGATCACCTGTTCCTGTCTTTCCTGCCGCTGTCACACACCTTCGAGCGCACTTGCGGCTATTACGCCCCCATGATGGGTGGCGCCAGCATTGCCTACGCCCGCTCAGTACAGCAGCTGGCGGATGATATGCAAACCATCAAGCCCACCGTCATCGTCTCTGTACCGCGCATTTTTGAGCGCATTTACGACCGCATGCAGGCACAGTTACAAAAACAATCGCTGGCCAAGCGAGCCATTTTCAATCTGGCCGTGTCCGTAGGCTGGAAGCGTTTTCAGATCTCGCAAAAACGGGCCTGGTACGGCCCCTCCCAACTGCTCTGGCCCTTGCTCAACAGGCTGGTGGCACAACAGGTACAGGAAAAACTGGGTGGCCGGGTGGAGCTGGCTGTCAGTGGCGGCGCGGCGCTACCCTTCCCCATTGCCAAACTCTTTCTTGGCCTTGGCTTCAATCTGGTGCAGGGCTACGGCATGACCGAGTGCAGCCCGGTGGTCTCAGCCAATATCTCCCGACACAATGACCCGGCCAGTGTCGGCAAACCCCTGCCCGGTGTTGAAGTCCGCCTGGGTGCGCATGATGAACTGGAGGTCAACAGCCCCGGCGTGATGCTCGGTTACTGGAATAACGAACAGGCCACCCATGATGTGATGACCCAGGACGGTTGGCTGCGCTCGGGAGACAAGGCCCGCATCACCGATGATGGTTATGTTCACATCACCGGTCGCATCAAGGACATCCTGGTGCTCTCCAATGGTGAAAAGATCCCGCCGGGGGATATGGAACAGGCCATCACCCTCAATCCCCTGTTCGAACAGGCACTGGTGATCGGCGAGGCCAAACCTTATTTAAGCGCCCTGATCGTGATCAACCCCGAGCACTGGGAGGAACTGGCC